>Ga0315284_10000022_pt1 | contig 246632 bp, 258 predicted proteins | sample YL17G09_16_MG_FD_203696 | JGI IMG/M metagenome (GOLD analysis project Ga0315284, IMG submission 203696) | Sediment microbial communities from Yellowstone Lake, YNP, Wyoming, USA - YL17G09_16 | ecosystem: Environmental > Aquatic > Freshwater > Lake > Sediment | place: USA: Wyoming | collected... | reverse complement strand
CGTGACTGCTGAAACCATTCAGCATTACATTGGTGCATCCAACAACGGATGGAATTTTTACACACAAAGGAAAGTTACTTCCTTTGATTAAAGGATACCTCGCCCTTTAGGGCGAGGAGGTTCATTTATTTGTTCCCTCTCAATGCATCTACAGGGTGCAACTTGGATGCTCGAACAGCTGGCAGCACTCCGAAGGCTGTTCCCAGTATGTATGACAAGGCTAATGAGCCTAATATCAATCCTAGGCTGACATTGGCTTGTATTAGGTCTGAGCCTAGAGCAAGGCTTCCTATGAAGGCCATGCCATAAGCGAGTGTAAGCCCGATAAGCACTCCGATGATTCCTCCGACCATGCCTAGGACTCCTGATTCTATTGCGAAGAGCGTGAATATGGTGGAGTTCTTTGCTCCAATGGATTTCATTATGCCTATCTCCTTGGTCCTTTCAATCACTGCTGTGTACATGGTGTTCATGATGCCAATCCCACCAACAACAAGAGAGATAATAGCTATTATGGTGACGAACAGCTGCACTGCGAACAAGGCAGAGTTCAATGATTCAAGAGCTTGCTGCGGAGTCTGGACTGTGAAATCCTCCTCCCCTACTTCTACATTCCTCTCTTTTCTTAGGAGCTTTTCAACATCCTCCTGGATCTGCTCAATCCTGCTGGCATCTTTTACTTTTATTGCCAGGATGTCTGTTGTGCCGTCATCTTCTATTATGCCTTCATTAATCATGGCGTCGTCATTCATCAGGATGGCATCATCAAAGAGGAAGCTTCCTTTTCTTTCTATTATTCCCACAACATCAAACTGCTTGTCATTTATGAGCACTTTGTCGCCTGCATGGATGGGTCTGTCGAAAGTAGCACCGTAAGTTGAGCCTTTGCGATAATTGTCACCTAGAAGTATGCCTCTGGTGTCCCTATCTGTTAGCGCCCTGCCTTCCTGCATCTTCAGATTGAGCATCCTCTCGAAGGCTTTCCTGTTCTCTCCAGTGACCAAGGAAAGGACGAATTCTGTCTTTTGCTTGTCACGGAATTCGATCGTAGCATATCCTATGTACCTATTGATGGCAAAATCAACATTATTGAGCTGCTCGATTTTACCTGCTAATTCATCGCTAAGAGGATTGGGCGCCCCTACTCCTGGAGGTCCGGACATGCCCATAGTGGCTGCTTGGACGCTTAGCATGTCTGTTCCTAGAAACCCGAACTGGGAATTTATGGCTGTCTTTAGGCCTTCTCCCAGGCCTATGAGAGCTACAACTGCTGCTATGCCTATGAATATGCCTATCATGGTGAGATAGGTTCTTAGTCTTCTCTTAGCAAGGCTTCTAAGAGCTATGCTGAAATAATCTGTTAGCATTTTAAAAATAAGTTAAAAAGAGTTTTGCACCTAGGGTTTTTTCCTCTTGTTCTTCCTTCTCTTATAAATATACACTACCACTGCCACAATCACTAGAATTATGATTACAATCCCCCAGGGGAATCCTTTGCCATTTGTTCTCTGTTGCAGCTCAGCCCCTGAGAAGAGGTGCAGGGTGAGAGGCACTTCTTTTGAGTAAAGCTTTCCATTCGCATCCCTGTACTCCACTGTGAAAGGAAGAGTGACCTGGTCTTTTGCTTCTTGGCTCACCATAATGGTGTACTCTGCAGTCTCATAATCATCTGAATCCAGCTTTCCAATGTAAACCTCTGGGTTTGATATTATGTCAAAATCAGCATTCTCTTTTAGCATAATATCAAGGAACTTTATATCGCTAAACCCCTTGTTTACCAGCTTAATCTCAACCTTGCCTTTCTTGCCTGGAGTGTAAATCTCTGTGCTTTCAATATTAACTGAAAGCTCAGGAGTGGCTTGGACAATAAGCCCTATTACCCCGGTTCTGCTGAAGTTGGTTCCTGAGGAATCAGAGTAAGTCAGGGTGTAAGGGACCTTGTAGACTTTTGACTCTGCATCAGCATCTGTGAACAAGTCAAACATAATCTCTGATGACTCCTTTGCCCTTAGCTCTTTGAGGGTCTTTTCATTCCCAGAGCCGATGGGCGTGAATGGCAGTTCCAAAAACGTTACTGAAGTTGTGGTGGTTAGTGCGCTGTAAATGGCCAGGTTAAGCTTTATGTCCCTGAGAGTGTTGTCTGCAAGGTTCTCGAGCACAAATGAAACCTTTGCCCTTGTTCCTGGTATGATATTGCCCTCGCCTTCAGTCCTTATCTCGTTAATGGCAAGCACAGCTTCTCTTGAGCGCACAGTAATTGTGAAATCGCCTGACTTAATCCAGATTCCGTTATTTATTCTGTACCAGAACTCTACCGTGTGCTCTCCTGTTGTTGCGCCAGAGTCAACTAGGAGGTTCCAGTTCTCCCTTACTCCCAGCTCATCTGTCTGGCTTCCGGCAATAGTGCCCAAGCTCTTTACCTCTTCATCGCCGTAAAGCGAGAAGGGGTATGTCAGCACGAGCTTTGCTTCAACATTCCCAGCAGCCACTCCTCCCTCGTTTTCTACCATGAACTTCATCTCTGCTGTGTTGCCAGGTGCTACAGGGTCTGGCTCCTGGTTTATCAGAGTGACTGTTATCTGCGGAAAGCTGGAGCTCTGCGCACTCACATCAACAGCCAGCATGATGAACAGCATTGCTATCATTAAAAACATGCCCAGAATTTTATTTTCTTGTTTCATTTTATCACCTTCCTTTAGTTTCGTTTTTGTTTAACATTGTTTTTTAGCGTCTTTACTACCCTACCATCAAGCAGATACTCTATCCTGTCTGCTCTCTTGGCTATGTCCTCGTCATGAGTGACCATAATAATTGTTTTTCCCTCTGTTTCATGAAGCTTTTTCAGGAAGTCCATGACTGTTCCTCCGGTCTTGGAATCCAGGTTTCCAGTGGGCTCATCTGCAAGTATTACATCAGGGTTATTGGCGAGAGACCTTGCTATGGCTACTCTCTGCTGCTCTCCGCCTGAAAGCTCTGTTGGCTTGTGATAAATCCTATCTCCCAAGTCAACCAGCTCCAGGAGCTTTCTTGCGCGCTCCACTCTCTCCTGCCTAGGGATGTTCTGGAATATCATTGGAAGCATTATGTTCTCAATGGCAGTTAGCGTTGAGATGAGGTTGAATTGTTGGAATATGAAGCCAATCTTTCTTCCTCTTAGCTGGGCAAGGCCTGATTCTGAGAATTGTGAAATATCCTGGCCTTCAAGCAGGATCTGGCCCTTGGTAGGAATGTCCAGGGCTCCTATCATGTTCATGGCAGTGCTCTTTCCAGAGCCTGATGGGCCCATGATAGAGATAAACTCGCCCACTCTTACAGCAAGGTTTAAGCCGCTTAGGGCTATCACTTCCACATCTCCCATCTGGTAAATCTTCCACACATTCCTCAGCTCGATTATTGGTTTTTCTGTTTTTGGCATTTCCTCGCTTCCTTTTCGGTTTTAAGTTAACTTGAAATCCAGTTCCTCTAACTTTTTTACCATATGGTTTATCATGAGCTCGAACTTTAACAGGTCGTGATAATAATGCTCCATGATCATTAATTTTTTTTTCTGCTCATCCGTGAGCTTTTCATTCCTGTACTTTTTTATGAGTTCAGGCAGCTTTTCTTTTCCTAGGGCTATCACTGATTTCTGCTTCGTCAGCAGCAGTGATTTTATTATCTGGCTCATGTCTTTTTCCATGCATAAGAATGCCTTCTTGGTGTGCGGGTGCCTAATTCTTTTGACAATTCCGCTCGGCTCTAGTATTTTTATCTTGTTGCAAATTGAAGCAAGGCTGTAGCCTGTTTTTTCAGCCAATTCTTTCATGGATATCTCTTCGGGCTCCATGAAAAGCACCCCCAGGATAGTTCCTATTGAAGCGTCAATTCCTTGCAGCCCTGTCGCTGTCTGGAAGAATTCCAAGAAATCTTTACTCAGATTATCCATGCTTGTCCTCCTCACTTGTCAACCTTCACAAGTTTCAGTATTTTCTGAAAATTATAAATGTTATGAATGACTCATATATAAATCTTTTGCTTCCGACGGTTTCCAAAAAATATTTATACTGGGACACTACGATCATTATTCACAAAAAGAGGTGATTGTAGAGTGGTAGACCCCCGAAGAGTCCTAGGTGATGTTCCTGAGTCTCACATGGCATTCTGGTTCACTAACGGAACAATAGCAAAGAACATATACGAGTTTCTAAGCGCTATCCAGAGCTGTGACTCCGGCGTTTTTACCTATCATGTGAATGATGAAAAAAATGACTTCTACAACTGGATACTTGATGTCATTGGTGATGAAGTGCTGGCAAAGAGGGTTAAGAAGGAGAAAGACCAGAAAAAATTTGCCCAGAAAATAAAGAGGCGAATAAAGGAACTGGAAAAGATGTAGCTCCTAATATTTATTTTCATAAATAAAAGATTTATTCTTCTAAAATACTGATTTCAGAAATTCGTCCATCGCATACTTCGGTTTTGAAGCCAAGGTTAGATGAGACGAATTTCAGAAAACTCTGGTTTTCTGGACCCAAAAGCAAGCTTTTTGATTTCTGGACGAACAACCTCTGCTTATGAACAGATACCTTTGCCTTTAGGCAGAGGTTGTTCATTTTTAAGACTCAGCCAAGGCTGGTTTTCCTCTCCTTCTCAGCTTCCTTTGGCTCTTCCTCACTCATCTCCTTGTCAATATCATCAACCAGTCTTTTCAACTCATTCAGCCTCTCAACGACTTTCTTCTCATTGCTTTTCCCAGACTGGTACTCAATAATGGTTCTAACAGTCTTCACATTCTCATGAAGGCTCATCACCACCAATTCACTCCTCCACTCAAGCTTATGCTCTTTAAGAGTTTTTATCAAGTCAAGCAACTTGTCAAAGGATAATCGCATACTGTTCAGGAGCAGCTCAAGCCTGAAGACATCAATATTCTTGAAATAGTACTTCTCGCTTCTGGCAGGCATTATGAGTTTCTTGATATTGCTGAGAGTAACATCCAATCCTGAGAACAAAGTCCACAAATCCCTGATCTCTCTCTGCCTGATGGTGTTGCTTTCAATCTTCTCCATTACCTTGCTGACATCAGATCTGAACAAGTACAAGCCGCTCCTCTGCCTGTCAATCATCTCCTCATAACTAATATCATAGACTTCCTCAAGAATAATCTCTTGTTTCACTCCCACGAGTTTTGAAATAACCAAGGCCCAGATGATAAGGCCAATAACCACCTCTGCTGCTGCAAAGAACTTGCTAATAAGGCCGGTCGGAGCAATATCCCCATAACCCAGAGTGGTCGCTGTTATGAAAGAGAAATAAATGCTGTTCATTAAACCTTTTGCATTCGGTTCAATTACATCATTCCTGTACGTAAGAGAATTGTCTGTAACATAGGAAAGAACAAAGAAAATGCCTGCAAAAAAGATGATAACGCAAAGCCAGATAATAAATGTCTGGGAGAAGCTAATCCTGTCAAGAATTCTTACTAGCCTCTCACCTCTAACATTAACCAGTTTTTGAAGATGCTCATCACTCATAAAAACCTAAATCACAAACCTAGCATATAAATATTTTGTTATTTGCTATTAAATGGTTTTTAGCTCTGGAGGAGTTTTACAAGCTCATTGCCAAACGCATCAGCAGCTTCAGGCCCGTTAGCAGTCACAAGATTAAAGTCAGTAACCACGCTCTGCTCAACATAAGTTGCTCCTCCCTGCTGAAGGGCAGCCAATGAGTCCTTGGTCTTGAAAACAGTTGCTTTGTTGCCTGAAAGAACACCTGCCTTTGCAAGCACCACAGACCCAAGGCAGATGGCAGCAAGCTTCTTGCCGCTATCATCCGCAGCAGCAAGCAGGGTGATTACCTCACTATTCTTTGCAAGCTCAGGAGAGCCGCTTCCTCCAACCACCACAAAAAGCTCGTAATCAGCAACATCAACCTCTCTTACAGCAATATCCGGCTTGACAACCTTTCCAAGCATGCCTGTGGCAAAAGCAGTGCTTAAAGAAGCAACATCGCACTTATAACCCGCCTTCTCAAGAATTGCCTTAGGCCTCACCAACTCTTCATCCCTGAAATTATTCTGGGCAATGATAAAAAGCACTTTAGCGCTCATATTAACACCTCCTGATTGTGTTAGCTCGTCATTGGTAACAGGCTCTGCTTCCCTGGTTGATGATTCTTTTGATGATTCTTCTGTTACTCCCTGAGGCACACAGCCAACTAGCATAAAAGCAGCGAGTACAAGATATACTGCGACAAGCCACCTCATTAATTAAGAGTAATAGTTATTCTTTTTAAATTTTGTTAAGAAAGCCCCCGTCAGGTTTTTTGTTGTCTTAATTAAAGCCATGAAGAACCCAAAGGGCCGGCACTTATAAAAAATATGGTTTTTAAGAGAAAAAGGTTAAGATAATGCATATAATCACCTAGTTAATCTTCTTCACATTCTATGCTTTGATAGCTTTAATCACTAAAAAGGAAGGGTATTTGGTAGTTTTTTCGTACTCTTGAGCATCTTTTTTTCTTGAGAAACCAGGCGCGGTTGTTTCCACAATTTTGTCTATTATAAATCCTGATTCTTTGAGTGAGTTTATTATGTTTTCAAAAGTATGGTGATAAGTCATAACATTCATTCCTTCCAGTATACTCCACTGGGAAGCTTTGTTGTGGAAGTATTCGGTAAATATGTATTCTTTTCTCCCATTAATTACGACTTTCTTTCTGCTGTCACAAAATGGATGATGTAACGAGAATATGAAGATACCTCCTTTTTTGAGAATCCGTTGAGTTTCTTTGAATATTGGTTTTAAATCTTTGAAATAATGCAGAACAAGATTGCTGTTGACAACGTCAAACTCTGCACTTCTGAATGGAGTTTTTCTAATGTCACCAATGTAGAAGGGTATGTTCGGATTATCCTTTCTAGCTATTTCTATTAGCGTCTTAGAGAAATCAATACCTGTGGTCTTCGCGCCCATTCCGACGAGTTTTCTCGTTCTTATGCCTGAGCCGCAGCCCAGATCAAGAACTCTTTTTCCTCTTACAGTCTTTTTTAGAAGTTTGAATGTCCAGTACTCGTCAAGATATTTATTCCAAAAGCTTTGTTTAACATCCATTAATTTTTCATGATACTTTTTACCGAAGGTATCATATACTTTCTTTGTATTGTTCGAAGACATATCTTTGTTTTACTTGTTAGCATTAATAAAGCTTTCGAAGAATTTTCTGTCATCTTTTTGGAATTTTTAGCTCAAAGCCTTGACAAAAAGCCTTTACAAATTGTAGAATAGGCTTTAAGCTAGAACAATTAAAGCCTCCGACGAGATTTGAACTCGTGACCTGCGGATGTCTTTTAGGAATACAAGTCCGCCGCACCACCACTATGCTACGGAGGCATAAGTTCTAAGAACGAGAAGATGTTTTAAATAGTTTTCTAAATTCCTAGAAGATTGCATAAACAATTATTGGTATTATTATTCCTATGATTATCCCAACTAGTACCTCAATTGGCTTGTGGCCTGCGTGCTCTTCCATCTTCTTGAAATCCTTTTTTCCTGCATTCATCTTGTTGATAATCTTGGAGTGCTCCTCGACCAGCATCCTGACTTTCAGGGCATCGTTAATAACGATTAAGGCAAGCACAATGCTGAGGACGAAAAGGGCAGATGGCCTAAGCCCGTTCTCAAGGAACAAGGCTGTTGCCAAGGATACTGTGGCTATAGTGTGCAGGGACGGCATTCCTCCGTCGTAGAGTAATGCTTTTGCACTTATCTTCTTGTCTTTGCTCCATTGGATAATGGTTTTTATTATTTTGCCCAGAAGCCAGGTGATTACCACGCTTAGGATGAGTTCTTTTATCATTCTCGTTGGCAAGGAAACTCAAAGCTTTAGCTTTGAGAGGAATTGCCTTGCTGTTCCTCCATAAGTTTTTTCTAGTTGTTTGATTATTAAATATGCGCGCGACGAAATCCGGCGCACGCATAAACCGTTTCGTTTAGTGTGAGCTATGTTTTCTTTGTCGCGTGGAGGGCGACAAAATGTTTGAAGTTGAGTATCAGCATGTGAATAGTGCTGTTAGGGAGTCTTTGTGGCACATGATGTTCTGTACAAAGTACTGTTATAATATGTTTATGAAGTTTGAGTATAAAAGTCTTTGCGAAGCTTGCCTTCGCAAAGCGGCTCATGCGCATAATATCGAGATTGTCGAGCTCGAGGTTATGCCTGACCATGTTCACATGATTGTTCGGCTGCCGCCGATGCTTGCCATTGAAAAGGCAATCATGCTCTTGAAAGGCGGTTCAGCTTACATTTTCTTTCGCAATCATGCGAAAGCGAGGTTACGTTATCCTCGCGGTCACTTGTGGAGTAAAGGAAAGTTTTACACCAGTGTCGGTTATACTGATTTGCATTCAACTCTTGATTACATCCGTAACCAAGAGCAACACCACGCACTAGCTGCGGGAAACTGAAACCTTTAGGTTTCAGAGGAGGTCATTTTCTTGTTAGAAAGACATATCAAAGTATTTAATTCTTTGCGTTCTCACGGTATTCTCCTAAACCTTGTGCTTATCAGGCCCCATTCCAGGAATAAGAGCACGAGCACAGTTAAGATTAAGCCGTGGCTTAGTTTTAGCGGTATGAATCCTTTATCTGCTGCCTTGCTTATCTCCTTGTAAGCCTGGCTTAGTCCAGCTTCGTCCATTGCTTTGAAGTAATAGCCGCCGGTGCTATTGCTAATCTGAATCAAAGTTTTTTCATTATACACTGCCGAGATGTTATAGTATTCTGGCAGGTAGCCTATGGGTCCTGATTCTGAGCCAACACCTATGGTGTGGACTACCACATGATTCTTCTGGGCATACTCTATGCTGTTCTCCACGCTGCCTTCAATAAAGGCGCCTACAGTATTGCTTCCGTCAGTTATCAGGATGATAGTTTTTCCTCGCTCAGAGTTAAGCAGGATGTTAATGCCGGTTATTATTGCTCCTGCAATGTCTGTGCCTCCTGTCTGGGTTATCTCAACGTTCTCAATTGTTTTCTTAACTGTGGCCTTGTTATCGATCAGGGTGGTTTCAATTACAGTGGTTCCTGCAAAGGTTATTATGCCTATGTTGGATTTGGATTCAAGCTTATCAACAAACTCAAAGGCAGTATTCTTTGCAGCATCAAGCCTTGTCGGCAGAACATCCTGGGCTGTCATGCTTGCGCTGACATCAATTGCTATTACAAAGTCATTCTCATTAACCATGCCTTCGTACCAGAAAACTGCTCCTGTGGCTGCCAAGATGACGCAGGCAAGAGTTATAACCCTTATGATTAAGAGGATTATGTTCTTGGTTATGAGCCTTTCTCCAGTGACCCTTTTCAAGGCTTCAAAATTAGCAAACTGCATGGCTCTCGTCTTTGCATGCCTGAATAGATAGAAGTGAGTATAGATTAACAGGGGCATGCTTAGCAAGTACCAGAGGAATATTGGGTTTTCAAAGGTTAGCTTAATCATTTTCTTATTGCCTTCATCATTCCGTTTTTTTCATATTTCCTTATTTTTAACTGGCTTATTTTTTTATGGGAAATTTCGCAAAATTTCTCATCCCAAAAACTCGCGATTCGGCGAGGACCGTAAAACTGCGGACTTTAGCCCGAGGTTAGGTCCGAGCAGCGAGTTTTTGTTATCTTTATTACCTTACAAGTGTCATTCTTTTTCTTAAGTAATTCATTACTGGCTCTTGGAAGTCCTGGTCTGTTCTTAGTTTTATAAAGCCGAGCTTGGCCTTTTCAAAGCTCTGCCTTATGAATTCCTCACGCCTTTTGTTCTCCCTTGCATAAACCTTTGCGTATTGGTGGGAGTCAATGTAAAGCTTTTCATGGGTGTAAGGGTCTTCAACATAGAACTGGCCTGCTGTTTTCGGCATTTCAAAATCCCTTGGGTCTTGGACCATTATTCCTATGATATCATAAATCTGGCTGAGAATATTTATGTAGTTGTGCCATCCCTCTTTTAGCCCTATGAAGTCTGATATGATTATGATTACGCTCCTCTCCTTGAGAAAAGTCCTTATGTACTGCAAAACCTTGGTCAGGTCAAACTCTCCTCCATAATTATTAGGATTGGTAAGCTCCTTCATAATCCTGTAATAGGTTCCTTTTCCAAGGCTTGGAGGAACCTTTGCTATGAGCTTGTCAGTGAACATGCCGACGCCTATTGCATCTCCGCTCTGCATCATGGCATCGCACAGGCTGAAGGTTAGCTCTGCAGCATACTCTGCTTTCAGCTTTCCAGTGGATGAGAACAGCATGCTGTTGCTCACATCAACAAGGAAGAAGATGTTAAAATTATGGTACTCCTCAAGCTCTCTTACCAGCAGCTCGTGAGCCCTTAGGCTGGCTGCCCAGTCAATTCTGCTTGCATCATCAGTGAAAGTATAGGCTCTGTAGCCTGCAAATTCTAATCCTTGCCCTTTAAATATGGTGTTCCAGTTACCTTCAAGAGCCCTGTTAAGCACCTCTCTCCTTGCTTTCAGCTTGACCTTTCTAAGGTGAGGGATTAATTCTATTTTGAGTTCCTTGATAGGCATTTTTTAGACCGCCAAAATTTTATTGAAGCTCTTAAGTTCAAGTTAATTGCTTAAATTATTGGGACTTTGGTCAGGATTTCTTTTATAATGTCCTCTGTTTTTATTCCTTCTGCTTCTCCTTCAAAGTTAAGTAGAATTCGGTGCCTTAGGCAATTATAAGCAATGTCCTTAACATCCTGGGCTATGACGTAACTCCTGCCCTTGAGCAAAGCATGAGCCTTGGAGGCTATGTAAAGCGCTATGCTGCTTCTTGGGCTGCCTCCGAAGTCAATGTATTTCCCCATCTTTACATCGTATTTTGCAGGCTTTCTGGTGGATTCAACAATGTTTATGATATAATTCTCGATTTTTGGGTCCGTATAAATCTTTTTTACGAATTCCTGCGCCATTATGATGTCATCAGGTGTAATCACTCTTTGGAGCTTGAAATCATCGAAATCATAAATAGTGATGTTGGTGTGGAGTATTCTTATCTCCTCTTCTGGAGAGGGATAGGTCATGAGGAGCTTGTAGAGGAACCTGTCAATCTGGGCTTCTGGCAGCTTGTAAGTTCCTAGCAGTTCAATTGGGTTCTGGGTTGCCATTACAAAGAATGGCTCTGGAAGCTTGAAAGTCTCCTTGCCAATTGTAGTCTGCCTCTCCTGCATGCTCTCGAGCAGTGCAGACTGCACCTTGGGAGGGCTTCTGTTAATCTCGTCTGCCAGGATGAAGTTAGCGAATATAGGCCCTTTTACAGTGAAGAATCCCTTGCCTTCCTCGTAAGTCGTGATTCCTACAATGTCTGTTGGTAAGAGGTCTGGTGTGAACTGGATCCTGCTAAAGGCGCAACCAGTTATTTTTGCAAGAGTCTTGACAAGAAGAGTTTTTCCAATACCTGGAATTCCTTCCACCATGGCGTGTCCATTGCTGATAAGGGCTTCTATCAATCCGTCAATGACTTCTTTCTGGCCAATAACTACTTTTCCAATCTCAGCTCTTATATCATCGAACCTTTCCTGGTAGAACTTGATCCGCTCCTCAAACTCCGGATCTCTCACCTCTCTTTGTTCCGCACTCCCCATGCTAAGCCTTATTCTATCACCACTTATATAAAAACTTTTCTTATGCCTAGGGCTCTGTTTAAAAATTCGCCACAGCCAACAAAAGCAAGCTTTTGTGGTGCAATGAAATCTCTGATTTCATGCACAAGCAATCTTTGATTGCCCTGTGCCAGAAATTTAGAATTTCTGAGCACCAACAGCACGAGCACTGAGTGAAAGGAAGTGCTCGTCGGCTGTTTTGACTGGGGTTGCGCCCTACGGGCTGTCAAAGGCGACTTTTTAGAGATTTTAAACGCACCCTTATGCCTGGTTTTTTCACCTATTCTAAGGGATTGCTCTTTTTTATTAACAATAAAATTTATATAGTTAGGGTTATACGTTTCCTCATTGATATGGTAGAAAAAAGAGGTGGAGAAGCTAGTTCTAGCAATGAAGGCGTGAACAAGCTCATACTCAAGAAGGCTGCTCATAGGAGGGCGGAGCAGATAAGAAGCAAGGCTTTTATTTCTTCAAGAGAGGTTTATGACCTGATAAGGAGTTTTTTCAAGAAGCACCTTGAGATTGATTATGAATTCACGCATGACGAATTGATGAAAGAGCTTAGGAAAATCTACCTCTCCCCAGAGCTTCAGGCTAAGGTTTATGGCCTTTTCAAGAAGGTGTCTGAGATAGAGCATAGCAGCAAGAGCTTTAGTAGGGAGGAGCTTGAGCAGCTCCTGATTGAGTTCAAGGAAATTGTGGATGCGCTGATAGTTTCGCATTATGAAAAAGACAAGTCTTTTCTCAGAAAGGTAAAGGATTCATTGCACAAGATGTTCTCAAGGGAGCATCACAAAATGCTTCAACCAGATGATTCTGTGCTTTCTGAGCATGAAAGGGTGATTGTGAAGATGAACATGCTTCTTGATAATGCCAAGCGCTGGATAGACTCTAACCCTGACAAGGCTAAGAAGACTTATAAGGAACTCATGGAGATTTATGAGTCGCTTGATGAGCCGAAAAAAGAGGCTTATTTTGCTCCTATTAATGAGCTTTACAAGATGATTCAGAGCAGAGGCAAGAGATGAATAAGGATAAAAAGATTGATAAGGATAATTTTGGAATAAGGATAAGCTTTAAGATTAACCTTGTTTAAGGCCAGTACGGCTTTATTTCTTCCTTTTCGGTTTCTTTCTCTTTCTCCTGAACAGCTTCTGCCTTTTTCTTTCTTAAAAGAAGCACGCTTATCACTCCAACCAGTAATATACCGCCGAGAATCAGTAGGTACTTAAAGTTTTCCTCATTGATAAGCCTGGTTATTATGTTCTGCGGTTTTTGCTCGGCTTTCTTGGATACGCTTACCAGGTACTTGCAGCCGTTAATCACTCCATCAACCATCTTTGAAGCCTCGCTGGTTGAGCCAACAGCTAGCTGGTTCTTGGCCTCGTACAACAGCTCGTTTAGCTCTGCGCACTCAGGATTATCACTAAGCAAGTCCTGGGCAAAGGTCACCTTAACCTCAACTTCAGCTCCGCTCTCTGCCTGTTCAATGCTATTAAGGATTACGAGGGCAGAGTCTGATGCTTTTGGCGTCGTTACATTGGCGGTAAGCTTGATCTCATAGTTCTCTCCTAGGCGATAATTGCTAACTATCAAGGTGGTGTTTTTTTTCTCTCCAACTCCCAGGCTTTCAAAGTAGTTTTGACTGAATTCCAGCTTGACAAAGGAGGCATTGGTGCTGGCATTAACCTTTATGCCCATAAGTGAGGAGTTCCAGTTGTTTTGTAAGGTGACTGGGACCAGCACTGTCTGGTTCTTGTATATCGTGACTAGCTCTGGAACAAGAATCTCAATGGCTTTTGGCAGCTCTTCCTGCTTGGTTATAGGAATCATTATGGACCTGCTACGCCCTCCTCCTCCGCCGCTCGAGCTGGGTGTCGTGGTTTCAACAATCTCTGTTGCGTTAGGAACATCACTTACATTAACCATCACGGCATTGCTGGTGTTGGAAAGGCTGCCAGCATCATAGGCTGTGAAATAAACAGTGCAGCTTCCAATCTCTTCAGGGACTACGCGTATGGAATCGTCGGTTATGGTTATGGTTGCCACACTGCAGCTTGTTACATTGTACGTGAGGCTTGAGTTTTCTCCGGCATCAAAGTCGTTGTTGCTGTTCAGGTCATCATCAGGATCTATGAAGTGCACTGAGCTGGTCTTTTTCAGGTAATCAATATATACTGTTGTTGAGTTCATGCTTATATTGTTCAGATTATTAATGAATTTCGGTGCTCTGTTAATGTTTTCCACAGTCACATTCCATGTCCAGGAGCTATTCTCATACGTGTCATCACTGACAAAGACAGTGATGTTGTTGACTCCTGAAGAGAAGAAATTATAGCTAAGGTTAAGATAAGGGCTGGTGCTGTTGAGGACTCCATCAATATACCAGGCAAAGGTAAGGCTTGCCCAGCTAGTTGTATCGTCGGTTACGGTTATGTTGTAAATTACGCTCCTGTTCTCAGAGAAATTAACCGAGGTGAGGGGCGTTGCATAGTTAGAGCTCTCCGTGAAATTGAAGATGGTGGTTGTGCTATAAGGCATTCCGTAAGGCATTATTCGGCTGATATTGGGCGGATTAGTTTTGGCTTGCACTGTGAAATTCTTTACAACCCAGTCAACAGCCCCGTAATAATCCGTAGCAGTGATGTTAACAGAATAGTTGCCCGCATCTCCGATGCTCGGGGTAAAGATTATTTGGGCATAAGTCTTATTGCTTGTCGAGTTAAGGATAGTGCTTATATCGAACAAGTCTTTTCCTGTTATGTTGGTGTCATTGAAGCTCACATACTCATACACGCTTTCTAAGTCATAATCGTCGTCATCAGCTTGGAAATAAAAGCTGATTCCGTGAGCCTCAACAATTGTTGATGGAAAGCTGAACGATTGTATTTCAGGGGCATCATTGGTGTTGTTAATAGTGAACGCGATGGCCTCAGTATCAGTGGCTCCTCTTATATCCGCTACAGTTACAACAACAGTGTAAGCTCCTACATTGCTCTGAGTTGGAGTATAATTGACATAAGCACTGGTAACAGGGCTCTGGGACGCGTTGTTGGTGAGGCTGAACACTGCTGTGTTGTTGCTTGTAAAGTTAAGGTTATCATTGTCAGCATCAGTAGCAGTAATTACTATGAAGCACAGGCTGTCCTCTGCGCACGACAGGCTTCCTATGCTCATGAGAACTGGGGCTGAGTTGTTTATGATTTCAAGGTTCATGATTTGAGTGTCTGAGAGTCCTCCATCATCGCTCACATTGATTAGCAGAGTATGGTTTCCGACAAGGCTTTGGTTGGGTGTGAAGCTTATCACTCCTGTGCCTGGGATGATGTCAAAGAACGTGGCGTTGTCAGAATAGGTTAACACTTCACTTTCATACGTGTCAGTGTCAACATCAGTTGCATTGACAATATATACAAAGGGAGAATCTGCATAGGCAGTTAAATCAGTGATATTGTTCCCGCCGGTATTATTAGAGTAGGAGCCAAGGACTTCGATGTTTGGGGGATCGTTCGTGTTAGAAATGTTCAAGAACACGTCTTGGTAGTCCTCAGCTCCATTGTCATCGATGACCGTGATCCTTACATACCCCCTGCAAAGTACATGGTTGTTTGTAAGGTTGGTGATATTCACAAGCCCTGTTGCGTTATGGCTGTTATTAACCGTGGAGATGCTCCAGAGATTGCTTATAGAACACGCCAGTGGCGTGATGGTGAAGTTAAGCGTGTCATTAACATCATTATCATCAGCATAGACATAGAACAAAAGAGGCTGGCCCTGAGTGCTATTCTGCGTTGGGATGGTTTCAAGCTCTGGAGCCACATTAACCTGCCTTATTGTAAGAGTAAAGCCGCTGGTTACTGTTGCGTTCAGGCTGTCGCGGATAGTGACATTTATAGTGTAATTCCCTGCTTCGCTGTAAGTCGCTGTCCTGTTACCTGCAAACATTATTACGGCAGAGGTGTTGCCTGTGTTATTCACAACCAGGTCAAGAGTTGGGCTTACGCTAATGCTAAAATTGAGTGGGAAATTATTCTCCTCGTCTGCGCCGTATATGATATAGTTCAAGACTTGCCCCTCGTTTATGGCTTGGTTAGCAAGGCTTGGGTTGAATGTTGGGTTGTCGTTCACAGGGGTAATGTTAAAGGTTACGGTTCTTCCTCCGAAATTTTGGTTATCTGAGACAATGAAAGATATGTTGATTTTAGTAGGGTTATTATTGACGAGGTAACTCTGAGTCGGGACGCAGCTGTACAAGCCCTGCGCCTGACTAGTTCTTGTGCAGAACTCTTCTCCTGTTTTGTAGTCAATTAGATCTTCGTCAGCATCAGTGGCATTAACATCAATCACGTATGTCGTATCCTCTAATACAGTGAAGTAATACCCTATATCTACCCCATTATAGAATACCCCTGCATTGCTGCCTTCTGTTGTTGGCGGAGTGTTCCATATGGTGACGCTTTTCTCGCTGGCTATGCTGGCTGTATCATTATAAAGAGTAATGTTGCAAACCCATACATCGTTCTTGTCGGTATTTTCAGGCAAGACTATTAAAGAAGAGGACAGGTTAACCAGGCTGGCGTTCTCGAAGGTGTTGTTGAATAAGATGCCGTTCCTCAGAATGGTTATGTTCTGGGCAGTGGTGTCTACGCTGGAGGTCCAGGAACAGTTAAGAGTGTCATTGGTGTGGGGCGTGGCTGGCGACCAACCATGATTTGATATAGAAACAGGCGATATTCTTACGGCTAGGGCACATAATATAAATATAAATACCGTTATTATTGGAATTATTTTACTTTTCATTCTTCTCCACGCTTTCCTCTAATGCCTTTACAATCAGCTCCTTGATGGGGGTGCCTTGTATGGCTGAGAGTATCCTTATTTTCTTGTGAACCTCGTCCGGCACCTCTATGTTTATGTTTACCAAGTTTCAACCTCTGAAATTTTGGGAATGCTCAAAAACTTGTTTTTGTTGTTTACCATTTTCTCGTCTATCAACTCCCATCAATCTATCTTTGTCTTGCACTCCTTTGCTTTTTTCAGAAGGTATTTACCTTCTGAGCCAGCAAATCCTTGATTTGCTGCTCTTTCAAGAATCTTAATAACATGGTCTTTGAGTGTGATGTCTTGCATTATAGAAGCCAGCTTTATCTTCTTGTGAAGCTCCTCTGAGATTTCGATGTTAATGTTTACCAAAACTTCACCTCTGAAGTTTTGTAAATCCAAAAATAATTATTTTTGTTATTTACCAAAATTTCACCTCAGAAATTTTGGGAATGCTCAAGAACTTGTTTTTGGCACTCAAAATCTTTGATTTTGATGATTCAAAAACTCTGTTTTTGTTATTTACCATCCAGACGACCTAAACGATTACTTACTTTGATAACTTAGTTAAGTAAGCTTAATAAGATAAGTTAGAATTTATAAAGTTTTCGATTTGAGAGGCTTTGGCTATAAACTATAACAGCAAATAACAGAAATCTTATTCAACTGTACTCACTCCTTAACCTTTCCAAGCCAGGAATTAACATAGCTAATGTTGTGGTAAAGCCTGGACAAGTCCTCGAACACATCTTCCTGCTCTTTTATCTTGAGTTGCTCATACTTGGCTAGCATGTCAAGGTATTTTTTCTTTGCTATTTCCAGCTCAAGGTATTCAAGGGCAATATAGGCGTTGGTGATGTTGACTGCTAATTTCTCTAACCCACTTGCTTTCTCGTGAGGCTTGAGCTCTTTAACCTCCCTAGTAATATCGTCGGTTTCAACCTTTGAGGTCTGAAGAACAATATTCCTTAGTTCCTCCAGCAGCAGAGTGATGTTGGTCTTGGTTATCAGGCTTTTGTCTCCTTCAATTTTTTGGTAATGAGCAAACATGGAGGTAAAGATTTTCCTCAGGACTTCCCTGATTTTGGATTTGCTCTGCTCAAGAGTTGTTTTGAGCTCATCCGCATCAAACTCAGGAACCAAGCCCTTGCTAACTACTTTAACCAGGTAATATCTTAATAGCTCTGCATATTCGTTAAGGATCTCATACATCTCCTTTGCCCCAAGTTTTGCCTCAAGCTCCTTAATACCATCCAATAACTTCCTTTTATCCTCTATACTGAGCAGGATTTGCTTCTTCTTCCTCTGAGTGATAATCCAGCCAGCCTTTGCCAGGGTAGCATTAATCTCCTTGCGGAAATAATGGTAGAGAAGGATTGCTGTAAGCAATAACAGGATGATGCCTGTGAGGATGTAAATAAAAATACCTTTTTCTTCTTCAAATGGATAAGGCACTTCAATGCTCTTGCATGGCGGACAAGGCCCTCCGCAATCAATCCCTTCCTCACAGCTGCCATCGTGACAGTTCTTGATGCTGTCAGAGCAAGTGCCGACATAGGTGCACTCCTGGCTTATAGGAGGCTTGAGAAGAGTAGTCCCGCACTTATTCATATCATCGCAAATCCTGTCCTGCGTTCCCTTAGGCAGACAAGGGCTCCATTCAGAGCAATTCCAGCTCTCATTGCACAAAACCTCTTCCACATACTTACATGGAACAGTAAGGAAAATGTCCTTTTCACAACCATGAATATCAACGCAGTTCTGAACCTTGGTGTTGTTCCTCCTGCACTTATGATAGTCATAGCACTCGTATTCTGGCTTGCAGGGGCCGATAGAACCTCCAGCCCCTCCTTCGCCTGCGCCAGTGCCTTCTGTGCCAGGCTCTCCTTCCTCTTCAACACACCTAAGCGTTACCACATTGCTGGTGTTGGTCTCGTTATAAGGGTCTGTGGCTGAGAAGACAGCGTACGCTGTAACGCCGCACTGGCTAGAGCTAATAACCACATCGCTTGTCAGGTTGTCGATATATATGTTAAAGGCAGAACTGGTTGAAACCACTGCATACGTCAGATCATCCTGGTCAGGGTCATCAAAATAGTTGTCAAGATAAAAGGCATGGACAGTCTCGCTTTCATTAATAGTCTGGTCAGGAATATGAGCTACAAGATAAGGAGGGTCATTCACATTAATAACAGTCAAAGACAGGTACTCTGAGTCCTCGCTATTAGCACAGCCTACGCCGTCATTCACAGTGAACTGGATGGTATAATTGCCAACATCATCATTGGCAGGAGTGAAATTAACCAGGCCGCTTTGCGTTACTGTGAAGAACTCCTGGGTTGAGTTGCTAAACGCCCTGCTTATCACAGCAAACAAAGAGAAATATGTGAGATTAGTATAATCAGGATCAGAAGCATTAATCCAGCACTCATAATAAGCATTTTGGGTGGCGTTGGTGCTGCAGTCAGAAATATTGATGGCTGGCCGGGAGTTGATGCATAAGCTTAGAATGCCGCCTGCCTGGCCAGTAGTAATCTTCATCGTCCTCTTGTAATTATCCACTGCCTCGAATGTTCTGAGAACCATAAAAAGGGAGTGAGAAATAAGGAGCACTCCGAGTATCAAAATAATTGTTTTACTAAAGGTTTTCATTTACACCTTCAACTATTTTTTTAGCTTTATTTAAAGCTTTCTAATATCTGATTAAATCATACAGGTATAGAAAATATGGAAAATGAAACTATAGACAAGTCAGCATAGCATCTATCTCTTATTTTCAGAACTCTTTTTTCTCTTGGGAATCAAGATATAAATCAGGAAGCCGATGGCTGCTAGCAGCAATAAAATCAGCACTACCACTAAGGCCTTAATCATGAATGAGGCAGAAGCGAACCTTTGGAATAAGCCAGGCTTTTTTTCTTCTGGCTTTGGAGGTTCTTTCACAATGCTGAACTTACCATCATATTCCTTGCTCATGTTCTCGTAGAAAAGAGTGATTTTCAGGTCATAAATGCCAGGATTGAGGTTGGTAGTGTCAAGATAGCCTTTAAGCATATCTGTGCTCCAAGGAGGAACTTCCTTGGTCAGGGTTTCTATAGTTGTTAAGGGCTCTTGGCGTGATGAATAATTATGAACATTAGCTGTGGCTCTCACATTCTTTATAGGCTCGCTCCAGATGCTGTCCACCAGGAAGTAGAAAGGCTTTATTCCTCCGATAATCACCTCGCGGGTGTAGTTGAGCAAGTTAACTTCCAGCCCGCCAAGCTTGAACTCTGTTGTGGCATTAATCTTCATGCCGCCATCATAACTCACCTCTACGAAAGCATGATAGTTGCCTTTCTCATACTCTCCAGAGTCCCATTCCGTAATTAGGTATCTTGGCTGGTCTAGGACGATTTCCTTTGCAGTATTCGTGTCTATCCTTCCAATGACATTATTATCCCTGTCATAAACCACTATCCTGCCTTTTGCCTCATCTATTGTTTGCTCTCCCTTGCTCTGGACTTCCACAGTAAAAGGGACAACTTCTCCTGCCTCAACATTATTTGCTGTGAAGCTGTTAATCTCAAGGTACTTTCCAGGATAAGGCACAAACACCCAGATTTGATGAGTCACCTTGACAACCACGAATATGTTGCCATAAGTCTCATCAGTCACTTCAAGCGCAGTAATGCCAGAAGTATGCTTTCCAGGCCTCTCAAATTTAGGGGGGAGCTTTAGCTTGTAATGCACGCAGTTTTTTACACTGGCATCAATCTCGCCATTCTCACCCACCCCTGTTAAGGTTATGTACTCCTTGAGCTCCCCAACAACCTCTATTTTGAGCCTTTGAATGCTTTTTGCTGAGAAGCAGACATCTGTTTCAAACTCATAGTTCGGCTCAAAGTTCATAGTAACCCTGCTAGGGCTCACGCCAAGGGCAGTCACACTCGGAGTGCTGAGCACTAGGCAGCAGAATATTATCGCAAAGAATACACGCATAAGAAAGCTGTTCCCTCTTCTCAATATCATCTTTATTACCCTAAATAAGGCTCTAATAAAAAATTAAAAAGTAATGATAGATTTCTTAGTTTTCCTGGCACTCTAGTGTTAGTAGTGCTGTTTTTGTTCCTGCTGGTATGTCTGGTTCTATTGTTAGGTTGAATTCTAGGGTCATCATGTCTGCGCTGTCTAGGAATGTTAGGTTTTTGCATATTTCTACGTTGCTTGTTGGGACGTTTCCCCAGCTTAGTACTGTTGCTGTTTCGTTTTTGCATCCTAGTTGTCCTGCGTCGTAGGTTCCGTTTCTTAGTAGGTATCTGAAGTCTTCGTCTCCTGCTCCTGTTTGTCCTGCTAGTAGTGTGCTTCCTGCTTTGTCTGATTTGAATGATATGTTGATGTTGACGTTTCCTGTGTTGTTGATTTCTAGTCCTTTACAGGCTTTGGTTCCTGCTGCATCGCTGCAGTCGTTGAATCCGCTTGGTGTTTCGTTTGTGTCTGTGTCTAGGTAGATTGTGCTTCCTGGTTTTCCTGCTGCTCCGAAGCTGATGTTGCTATCCACATCACAACTCATGTTAGTGGTGATGGTCAGGCTAACATTTCCTGCAGCTAACCCTGTAATCTGCCTTACAGGCAAGGGAAACCTTGCGAGCTGTTGCACTTCATTAATCTTGTTCAGGCTTAAAAGCGTTCCTCCAAGACTCACAACCACAGCTATAATTATGAATATAGCCAATGCTTTGTTAGATACCATTGTTCTCATTACCTCCGTTCTTGCAGCTTAATAGTTCATTATCCTTTTATGACTATTGAAATTATTGGATGTTTTGTTTTAGTTTTGTTGGCACTCTACTGTTAGTAGTGCTGTTTTTGTTCCTGCTGGCAGGTCTGGTTCTATTGTTAGGTTGAATTCTAGGGTCATCATGTCTGTGGCGTCTATGAATGTGAGGTTTTTGCATATTTCTACGTTGCTTGTTGGGACGTTTCCCCAGCTTAGTACTGTTGCTGTTTCGTTTTTGCATCCTAGTTGTCCTGCGTCGTAGGTTCCGTTTCTTAGTAGGTATCTGAAGTCTTCGTCTCCTGCTCCTGTTTGTCCTGCTAGTAGTGTGCTTCCTGCTTTGTCTGATTTGAATGATATGTTGATGTTGACGTTTCCTGTGTTGTTGATTTCTAGTCCTTTACAGGCTTTGGTTGCTGCTGCGTCGCTGCAGTTGTTGAATCCGCTTGGTGTTTCGTCTGTGTCTGTGTCTATGTAGATTGTGCTTCCTGGTTTTCCTGCTGCTCCGAAGCTGATGTTGCTATCCACATCGCAGCTCATGTTCGTGCTGATGGTCACGCTTACGTTTCCTGCAGCCATTCCGGTGATTCCCATCTCATTAATCCTGTTAAGGCTTATCATCGTCCCTCCAAGGCTGATAACTATTGCTGCTACCAGTAACAACGCCAAGCTTTTATTAGACATATCCATTTTCATTCTCCTCCGTGGTCGTATTTTTTTAAGTTTAACCCCTTATTTTTATTTGATTTCAAAAGTTACAAGTCCTGTTGAGCTCACAGGCTCTTTGCTCTCTGTTATTATGAAACTCACTTGGCCGTTAGAAGTGCTTGTTTTCTGAGTTGCTGGCCCTTGAAACTTCATATTGCTTACCTCGTTCAGAACAACTACCGTCCCTAGTATCGATATTATCACTGTCAGGATTACGAGCACCACTATCGTCTTGTTAGAAATATCTGATGTGTTAGAAACTTCTTCGTCCATTTTCACCTTCACCCTTATTGTTTTTACCCTTACCTATTTTAAAATTATTAAACCTATTTTGTGATAAATCTTAATTATAATGTATATAAATCTTTCGTTCCCAAACCCTATTCAAAGGTAGATAATCAGGAATAGTCCCAAAAAAGTAACTAAACATTAATTGACTATATCGATTTTTAACTCCTTGCCTGGCTTAAGCTCAAACTTTTTTGCATTGATAGTGCTTATTATATCTGCTTTCAGAACTTCCAGCCTCGCCTTATTTTCTTTGCTGAAATCAAGAGTAGTCTTAACTTCTACTCTGCTTAGCTCTTGCTTGAGCGACATCTTGTTGGCTGCTTTGTGCTTCCTTGCCTCACCAATAATATTGATCGCCAGCTCGCCGAACTGCTCAGCAGCCTCATCCTTCGGTTTCTTATTAGTCTCTGGCCATGAGCTCAGGTGAATGCTCTTGCAGCATTCCATTTTCTTTTCAGCATAATACGCAGCATACAGCTCCTCTGTGACGTGCGGCATGATTGGAGCAAACAATTTCAGGATTCCAAGCAGCACATGGTAGAGCGTGTACTGAGCGCTAAGCCGGCTCTGGTCTTCTTTCTTAGCCTCATAAAGCCTGTGCTTCACAATCTCAAGGTAATAGTCGCAAAAGGTGTGCCAGAAGAACTGCTCAGCAGCCTTTTTTGATTCTCCGGTATTGTAAGTGTCAAAGTTATGAGTGGCTTTTTCAACCATCTTGTTAAAACTAATGAACAGCCATTTATCAATTATTTCCAAGTCATTGAATTTTAGCTTATCCCCTTGTTTTTTATCATAATCAGCCAGGTGCTGGTAGCAGAACCTTGCAGCATTCCAGAGCTTGGTTATGAATCTGTTGCCTGTGACCAGGTCTTTCTCCTGGAAAGGCAGGTCCTCTCCCCAGTTAGCAGTGCCTACCCAGTACCTGACAACATCAACATTGTACTTTTTTAGCAGGTCTTCTGTCCACACCACATTGCCTTTTGATTTGTGCATGCCCTTGCCTTTTGGGTCAAGCACATAGGTGCCGATGGCAATGTCCTTCCATGGAATGCTCTTGAAGTGAAGGTAAGCTTTTAGTATGGTGTAAAAAGCCCATGTTCGTATAATGTCGTGTGATTGTGGTCTTAGGCTCACAGGGAACATCTTCTTGAATTGCTCTGGCTTCTCAAGCCACCTTATGGCAATCTCAGGGCTCATGCTGCTGGTCATCCAGGTGTCAAAAACATCCTCTTCTGGTATGAACTTGTCAGAGCCGCACTCGCACTTTTTCCTTGGCTTGTCAACAGCAGGGTCGATTGGTAAATCCTTAATCTCTGCCAACAAAGGCTTGCTGCATTTCTCGCAATACCACACAGGTATTGGAACACCATAGAATCTCTGCCTGCTAATGCACCAATCCCAAGCCAGGTTGGTAGTCCAGTCTTCATACCTCACCCTGTAAAACTCAGGATACCAATTAATCTTTTTTCCCTGCTCTATTAGCTCTTTCTTATATTCTAATGTCTTGATGAACCACTGGTTTGAAACAATGAACTCAAGAGGAGTGTGGCATCTCCAGCAAGTGCCTACTGTCTGTTGCAAGGCTTCATCCTTTGTAATCAGTCCTTGCTTTCTTAATTCCTCAACCACTGCTTTTTTTGCTTCAGGAATACTCATGCCTTTGAACTTGCCTGCAAGCTCGTTAAGCGTGCCGTCAGGATTAATCATGATCTTCAAGTCAAGGTTGTGCTTCTTCCACCACTCAATATCTGTTTTGTCGCCAAAAGTGCATATCATCACAATGCCTGAGCCAAAAGCAGAATCAACCTTATCATCTTTTCTTACTTCAACAATTTGATTGAACAAGGGCACCTTAACCTTTTTGCCCACAAGCTCCTTGTATCGTTTATCATCAGGATGCACAAATATGCCTACGCAGCTAGGCAGGAATTCTGGGCGGGTGGTTGCAATGCTGATTTTATTCCTAATCTTATTGCTAATCTTATTTTTTTCTTTGCCGCTTCCAACAAGTTTGCCCACAAGCTCAAAATCAACATAATATAATGTGGTGCTTCTCTGGCTATCCTCAACCTCTGCCTGGGCAAGAGCTGTCTGGTGATGAGTGCACCAGAGCGTTGGTTCCTTGCTACGATAAGCATCTCCTTGATTGACAAGCTCGATGAACGAGCGCTGAGAAGCTCTCTGGGCCATGGGCTCAATCGTGGTGTAGAGCAGGCTCCAGTCATAGCTATGCCCTAGTCCTCTGAAGACCCTGTCTGCATAGCCCTTCTCAACCTTCCTGCTCTCCTCTAAGCAGAGCTTTCTGAACTCTGCCTTGGTGGTGCTCTTCTTGTTAATCCCGAACTTCTCCTCAACATACTTCTCTGTTGGCAAGCCATTATCATCAAAGCAAGGAGGAAAATAAACATTAAAGCCTTGCATCCTCTTGTACCTGGCTATAATCTCGAACTGGGTATAGTGCAATGCATGTCCTACATGAAGATGGCCTGAGGAGGCATAAGGCGGAGGAGTGTCTATACTATATATTGGCTTTGTGCTGTTATAGTCAAAGTTATTAATGCCTTGCTCTTCCCAGTACTTCTGCCATTTCTTCTCTACTTGTTCAGCATTATAATTCTGTTCAAGCATGTTAATGAATAGAGAAAAATAGGCGTATATAAAGTTTATTGTTAGTACTGGTTGCGTTCAAAAAGTCGCCACAGTCCACAGCACGAGTAGCACCTGAGCATTTTGCGAAGGTCGGCTCGTCGGCTGTTTGGGAGGGGGACGCCCCCTACGGGGTTCCCAAGGCGACTTTTTGCAAGATTTTGAACGTGTCCTGTTAATACTTTCTTGTTTTTAACTTTTACAGCCTTGCACCTTGCTGAGCGCACACTTGGGCTGCGACATAGCTGCCAAATCTTCCGCACGCCTCAGTATTCCATCCTCTGCTTATGCCTTTTAGCAAGCCTGCAGAATAAGCATCTCCTGCTCCAGTGGTATTAACAAGACAGGCTGGGCAGGCAGGAATCTCAATCCGTTCGTTCTTAGTTAATATTTCAGAGCCTTTTGCTCCTTTCTTAACAGCTATGAGCTCATGCCTTCCTTGTATTGCAGATACGGCTTTTTCCAAACCCAGGCCTGTGTAGGCTTCTAGCTCTTTTTCTGTAAGGGTGAGATAGTCAACTAGGCGCATGGCTTGGTCCACTTCTTTTGTTATTTTCCTTGGCACCGACGGGTCTGCCAGGTCAAAGCTGATTCGAAGCCCTTTCTTTTTTGCATAGCCCATGGCTTCAAGCACTTTTTCAGGGTTAGTTATTAACTCATAGCCAGAGGTGTGAAAGATATGGTAATCTTTGAATTTATTGTGATAAATCAAAAATTGCTTTGAAACCTTTAAGTCAGCGATAGGTGTTTTTTCTCCGTCTGGCGTCACCAGGATATAGCACACTCCGCTTTCTCCTTCTATTGTGACCAGGAGGTTTTCCAATCCGCTTTTCCTTAGGTCTTCCTTGTATAGCTCTCCGATTTCGTCTTTTCCTACAGTTCCCATGAGCCCTGATTGTAAGCCAAGGATTGCTGTGCCGTGCGCAACATTTGCAGACGAGCCTCCGGGAATCAGCTCTTGGTCTCTATCAGCAATGCCTTTGAACAGGGGGCTGCCATAGAATAATTCCTTGTCGTTCAGCACTCCTTTTCTGAGCCCCAGCCCTTCTAGTTCTTTATCAGTTACTCCTACGAATATGTCTGTTATTGCATTGGTTAGCGCAAGCACGTCTTTTTTCATTACAGAATCAGCAAAAACCATCTAGTTTATAAAAACTACTATTTTATAGTAGTCATTAATAGTTCTAGTAGTTATTAAGAACATTTTAGCTTTATTGAGAACAGATTTAAATCTCTAGTTTTTTTTGCAACAACTCATCAATACGCTTCAGGTACTTCATTATCAGCTTGTTCTGATACTCTAACTGGCTCATTCTGTGGTGCAAATCTTTTTTCAACACCGTAAGGTCATCTTGGTCTGCCTTTCTCTTATGCATGCCCTTTATATGCTCTACCTCTCTCAAAGCTTCTTTGACAGCATTAAACCTTTGCTCGCACTCAGCCTTGCTTACCTGCTCCCTTGCCATGACATGACCCCTGGTAATCCTGTGCGACTCCTTAATCTTAGCCAACTCATTAACAATCTCCCTGATGAACTTGGCATTCTCAGCCAGCACTAGCTCGTGCTCCTCAAGCTTTTTCAACTCCTTTTTTAAATCATCCAGCTCCTCCCTGGAAACAACCTCTTTCAAATCCTCCTCCATCTTATTCATATCAGTAATCTTCTTAGCAAGAATTATTTCCTGCTGGGCAAGCCCTTTCTCTAGCCTTTCAAGCCTCTCAAGCTCATTCTCAAGCCTGTCAGCCCTTTTCTTCAGAAGACCAAGCTCTCCTTCCACATCCTTCTCAGCTCTCCTAAGCAGCACAAAACACCCCTCTTTTTTTACTCTACAACAATAGTTTGCATGTGAAGTTTAAATATTTTTCCTGAACCAAAAGATTTCAGCTAAATAATTTCGGCCAGATACTTTCAGCTAAATGATTTCGACTGAATAATTTCTGTTAAAGATACAATTAAAATAGTTAAAGATATAGTTAATTATTTATACTTCCATCACTTATTAATCTTATATGGCGATTCCCCAAAAGAAAGCAATAGCCAAGAAGCAAGAGCCAAAAAAAGAAGAAGACAAACAGGAAGAACCTTTAGTTCAAAGCCAGGATGCAAAGTTCGGAAGCTTCTGGACATCCATTCTGCCCCTTAACAAAGAAGACAAGGCAAGGCTGGAGCTAATCAGAGAAGCGCTAGAGCCTGGTGAAATAAAAGAGCTGGAGTATCTTCTCAAAACCCACAAGGCAAGGTTTGCAGAAGCAGATTTTGAAACTAGCCCGGGATTTTTGCAGAGCTCAAAATACCTTTCCCTAACCTCTAATGTCCTGAACCCTGTTGTAAAGCAAAAAGTTGGAGAGCTAAACCAGGAAGTTGTTGAGCATGAAAAAGAAAGAATATTCCTGGAGTTTGCGCCTAGCGCAGAAGAAAAAGTCCTGGGGCTAATTGCACCAAACATTATTGGCTTGGACGAAGTAAAAAAAGCAGGCTTAATACAGCTCTTTGCAAAAGAAAAATCTCACATCCTGCTCTTAGGAGACCCTGCAACTGGAAAGACAGACATCCTGAGGAGCATATCAGAGCTAGCGCCCATAAGCAGCTTTGGCCTTGGCAGCGGAGCAACAAAGGCAGGCTTAACCCTCACTGTTGTCGGGAAAGAGGTTGTGAAAGGAATCCTGCCATTAGCGAATAATGGCGTGGCTTGCATTGACGAGCTTAACCTCTTAAAAAATGTTGATAGGGCAGGCTTGCTCAATGCAATGGAGAAAGGTTTCATAACCTATGACAAAGCAGATTCCCACCTCAAGCTGGAAGCTAATGTTAATGTCTTTGCAACAGCCAACCCTGAAGGCGATAAGTTCATAGGAAGGACTATTGAAGTGCTGAAAAAACAAGTGCCATTTGATTCAGCCCTCCTCAGCAGGTTCCACCTTGTGTTCTTAATAAGGAAGCCAGGCACCCAGGAATTCCTGAAAATAACTGACAACATAATCAAAGGAGAAAAGAAGAGCATTAGCAACAAGGACAAGCAGTTTGTCAAGGAGTACGTTGCTTACGCATTAAAGAAGAACGCTGAGTTTGACAAAAGCCTAAGTTCCTTAATCCAGGGCTTTGTTTCGGATGTGAAAAAAGATGAGGACCAGTTCCTGATAGAGATAAGCCCGAGAATGGTGATTGGCATAATGAACCTTGCAAGAGCAGCTGCCAGGATGAGGCTCAATGAAAAGGTTGAGCGCGAAGACATAATAAAGGTCCTGAAGATATTCAACTTTGCGCTTTATATCAAGAAAGATGAGCGCGAAAAATAACCATAAACTAATGATGTTGTTATTTCTTTTTTTTATTAGCTTAGCTAGCTCATGCACTTACTATACTCTAGAAGAAAAGGATGCTTCTTATGCAGATAATATTTCAAGTGAAGGGCATGGCGTTATCATAGTTCTTAACCAGACAAAGAATACTAGCGAGGCTAGCGCAGCCATTGTGCTTAATGAGAGCAAAATAATAAACCTAAGCGAAGAACAGCCTGAGAAAGAATCAGAGCCAACAAGTGTAAGAGCCAGCGAAGCAGAATTCTACTTCCTGCTAAAAGGCAAAGCCTATTTCAAACACATACTCAAAGAGGAAGAGAGCAGAACCTACAACATCACTGGTTATCTTGTGACAATCAAGCCGATAATCATAACTCAGGATAGCGTGAAGTTCAGGATTAATAATTACACCACCAAAGCCCTTGGAGAAGACGAGTCTGACAGCACGCCAGAGTTTGAGATAATCGTGAGCAATATATATTACAGGCGCTGAATCTAAAGAAATCCCGGGGGCGGGGAATATATTCTTTTGATACCATCGACGAGAAAATTCAGGATGTTAATCATATCTTAATCTTTCCTTCTCTTAGCCAACTAATGATTGTTCTTGCTGCTCTTACTGTGTCTGGCAGGTTTCCTTTTCTCACGCAATTCATTTTAATGGCTATTTTCTCAAGAGTTTCTTCTTTATCATCTTCTACAGGGAGATTGTAATGCGATTCTATAAGCCCTGGATGAGATTGCATTATCAAAAGAAGATCTGATTCAGGATCTTTTGACCCGGTTTTTATTCCAGTCATTGTGTTTTTTACAACATCTTTCTCACCGTAAGGAATAACTCCTGGAGTATCAATAAGATAGAATTGGCGTGAATTAATGTATTGTTTACCACGAGTAAACCCGGAAGTGCTTGATGTTCTGGCTTTTCCTGTTCCGCTAAGAGCATTTATTACAGAGCTCTTGCCTAGGTTAGGATAGCCTAAAACTCCAACTTTTGGCTTTTCAAAACCTCTTCTCTTAGCCTCAATAATTATTCTCTCCTTAAGAAGATTCATGCCATGATAATCTTTGCAAGAAATAAACACGGAAGGAGAGAGTGTTTTCTTGATCTTATCAAGCTCACTCTTATCAGCAAGATCGCACTTATTAAGGACATAAATCAATGTTTTACCTGATCTTTTAACCTTATCCTCAATTTCCAGGTTCCTGGTTTGAGCAACAGCCCTGGCATCAATTATCTCCAGAAGAATATCTGCCTCTGAAATTACGCCATTAACCACACTCCAAAAATTACGATCCATAAGAAATAAAGAAACAAAGGCCGTTTATAAGGGTTTATGAAAAATCCTGTTGAGGGCATCAGAAATGCTCAGCACCGGGGGCGGGGACTTTCACTTCTTTTTATCGTTTCCTGTAAGCAAAGAATTTAGCTTCCTAAAGGCTTCTTTATTGTTCTCCCATTTGAGAAGCTTTAATGCATCCTCAAACCCTACCCAGCGCATTTTGTCATGCTCAACGTAGATGTTTTTTGTTATTGTTGGTGTGAAATCTGGTTTAACTTCAAAGCCCATAACATGCTCTTTTATTGGCAGGATAGGTTCTCCTGTTAAATAATGCTTGTTGATTTCAAAGTAATGAACCTTATCAAATATTTTTAAAACATCTTTTTTTGAAATATTGGCTTCCTCAGAGAGCTCTCGATAGGCAGCATCCAACAAGGATTTATCCGTCCCATCCATTCCTCCGCAAGGCGGCTGCCAGAATCCGCCTTTTTCTGCGATTCGCTTCAATAATAGAAATTCATATTTAGACCCTTTTTTCCTAAACACTATGCATTCTAATTGAATTTTTCTCATATGAATATGAATGAGAGGGGTTCTTTAAAAAGATTTCTTAAAACAAGATTCATACTAAATCCTACGTTTTCTGCCAATATAATGCCATATCTGTCAGGATTTGAGCCAAAAGCTCTAACTCGGGGCGGGACATTTTTCTAAAAAGATAAAGAATAAAAGTCAGATGGAATTATCAAACATAAAATGCCAATCTTTGTAGTTCAGAAGCACGCAGCCACTCATCTCCACTATGACTTCAGGTTAGAACTTGACGGCGTGCTGAAGAGCTGGGCAATACCAAAGGAGCCGTCAATAGAGCCTGATGTGAAACGTTTGGCCATACTAGTGGATGACCATGACCTTAGCTATGCTGATTTTGAAAGCGAGATAGAGGAAGGCAGCTACGGAGCAGGCAAGGTGGAAATCTGGGACAAAGGGACTTTTGAGATGGAAACCAGGCGGGATAATAAAATGGTTTTTGTGCTTCAAGGAAAAAAACTAAAAGGCAGGTACACCATTCTAAAATTTGACAAGGCAGGGCCTAATAACTGGTTGTTATTCAAGACAAAAGAAGAGCATAAAATAGAGAAATAAATAGAGCAGGAATTAATAAACCAAGAGAAAATTATCAGTAACATTTATAAACCCCTCTTTTATTCTGAGCCGCATGGCTAAAAAGAAAGAAGCCGCAGAAGCTCAGGGAGTTCTGGGGTCACAAAAATCTGGAAGATTTTTGCAGGAAGTCAAGGAAGAAGAGAAAATACCGGAAATAACTATTAAAGGGGATAAATGCGTCTCCTGCAATACTAACATTGTCAATGACCTAGCCGCTGTCAAGTTTCCCTGCCCTAACTGCGGAAAATACACAATAATAAGATGCTCTAAATGCAGGAAAATCGTGTCAAAATACAAGTGCCCTGGCTGCGGGTTTGAAGGGCCGAACTAAGAATTCTGAGAGGTAATCAAATATGGCATTCGCAATAGTAACGCTAAAAATTATGCCTGTCAGCCCAAAGACTGACTTGGAAAAAATCGCGGTAGAGTCGGAGAAGAAGATAATCGCTTATGCAGGCGATGGTGACAGGAAAAAGGAGATAGAGCCGATAGCCTTTGGCTTGAAAGCATTAAAGATGACTTTTGTCATGGACGAGGCAAAGGGCAGCCCCGAGCCATTAGAAAAAGACATTGCCAAGATAAAAGGAGTTAATTCTGTTGAAGTAGTTGATGTGAGAAGGGCGATTGGCTAGATTGCCCTCAAGAATTCTATTAACGGCTCCCATAAGATTAGTAAGCCGACTATTATCGCCAGAATAACACTGAGTAGAACAGCGCCAGCTAGCATATCCTTAGCCTTTCCAATCTCCTCATTATGCGCAGGATGGATTGAGTCAATGAATTTTTCAAAAGAAGTGTTGATTAGCTCAGTTATTATAACCAGGAACGACACGACAAGTATTATTACAACATTGTTTTTAGGAATTCTTAAAATAAGAGAAACCGCTAATACAATTACGCCGATTAAAGCCTGAATCCTGATGTTCCTTTCATTAGACAATGCATGAGCTATGCCTTCAAAAGCTATTATCATGCTTTGGCTTAGGTTCCTCTTAGTCATTGCTAATGACCAGAATTATTTTTTGCTTTTAAAATTTATGATAAGAAACTGCATATCTACTCGTACGCCTTGACAATAACATCTGCAAATCTTTGGACTATAGGGTATTTTATTGTTAAGTCCTCTCCGCTCTGGTCGTCCTCATCAACGCTTCCTTTGAGAAGGAACAAGGCTCCGTAATCAGTCATGCCTACTAGCAATTCTTTTCCCGGCTCTTGTATCATCTCTAAATATTGCTTGTCAATGCTTAGCCCATCCTGAGTTATTATGACATCTACTTTAAGGTCTGACTTTGCGTTCTCCCTCATCTGCTTAGGAGTAATGACTGATATGTTCATGGCTTCCTTGTCAGCCCTATTAATCCTTATTATTCCGTTCCCAGCAGTTATTATCGGCACGTTGTCATTGCTAATCCTTCCATTACCATTCAGGTCTATGCTTATTCTATCATCAGGACCAACATAAACCTTGTGGAGTACGTTATACACTATCAAGTCAGCAGTTGCATTCACTCCTGGCTTACCTTCGAAGTAGACGTAGAACTTCTCAAGGCTAGGATCCTCGAATAATATTAAGTGGGATTCATCGTCAATGCTTACAAGCCTTAAAATATTTGTCAGTCCATTGTACTCTTTGTTGTTGCTTATGACAAAATAATCCTTTTTCTTGATGGAATAGTCTGACTTGTTGCTGCCTTCCTGAAAAACAAGATTATATTCTTCATCTCCTGTTTTGAAAGGGCTAAGATAAGCCAGGGGAATATTATAGGACAAGTTTCTCTGGGTGACAAAGCTTAGCTTGTACTTTTCCCTTGTTTTGTCAAACTTGATGTCAAAAATAGGAACCTCTGTTAAGCCTTCATAATCAATATCCAGCCTGTTGGTGAGAAGGACTTCTGGCTTTTCAAGATAACTCCTTAATCCTGTGCCTGGAATAATCCTTATATCCTCGTCTGCAAGCAACACTACCCTAAGATAATCCTTGCCAAAGCTCACATTAATGACTTCTCCAGATATTGGTTTATTATTAATCCACACTCCGTGCTGGTTTCTGAAGAGCAAAGTATCGGGCGTGCTTACTCCCAGGAGCCGCATTGAGTTGTTAGTGACTTCTTCTATAAAGTATTCGTGCCCTAGCAACTGGATTTTCTGCCTTTCAAAGAACTTGAAAATCCCTCCCTGCAATTCTAGTGAGTAGTCAAGAATAGGCTCTCCTTCTTTGAACAAAAGATAAGTTGTGATGAGCTCGCTCTCCTCTTCATAGCCAAACACAACTTTGCCTGTTCTTAATTTCAGGAACTGGGCATAATTAGCAGCTCTTGGCCCGAAAGCTTCTGTGCTGCTTCTAACTACTCCTCCTCTCAGCACGTCCCTGAGATGGAAGGCATTAAGCACGCCAATCACATCACTGACGTTCTCACCTATGCTCAGGAGGTTGTAGCGAGAGGCAACCCTGAAACCTGTTTCTGGCAGGTAGCTTGTGAATGACTCCACGAGAATCTTGTTATCACTTACAACAAAAGGATTTACCTGTTTCAGCCTTTCTGCTGCGCTATAATTCCTAATCCTGCTTCTCAAATCCTCTAATACGTCTGCCGGAGTCTTAAGAACAGGCTCTGCCTCTACGTTCAGGTTGCAGTCAATATCGCAAGTCACGATTTCATTAGAGCTGCACACACCGTCACCGCACACGCTCGGATAAACAACAGGAGGCGCCTGCTCTTCTGGCTTGCAAGAAGATAAACTGAACAGTAAGATTAATAAAGCAATGCACAATACCCATTCGCTAGTGAAAAATTTAGGTTTCATCATTTATAGTTAGTGTGGAGTTGTTTTGATATATAAATTTTTATGAAAAACACAGATACAGGGGAATAATGATGTTTGGGCTTGGAAAAAAAGAAAAGAGAACTATTAACAGCATGGATAGCGCCTTAAAGATTGTTCAGGACATACAAAGCGCTGGCGGAATAGAGAAGGTTGTTCTTCACTCTAAACACAAGGAATTAAACCTGAGTCAGGATGGCGTTGAGGATTTCATAAAGAAGAATTTCAAGCCAGAGGAATGCTGCTACTATTGCGAAGGGGAATATCTTAAAAAGAAAAGCAGGAATGGCACCAAGCATGTTCTGAAGCTGAGTTATTTTAACAAACTCAGGCAAGAGCCTGTAATCCCCTATGTTGGATTTGCAGGGACATATAATCATTCCCCCTCCACTTCAAGCGATATTCGGACCAACATTTTAAGGAGAGCCACAATAGAATTCTATGTGAAATGATGGCATTCTTGTAATGCCTATTATGAATGCCTCTTCCTCTTATGAGTTTCTTATAAAATTATTCCTTAGGCGAGCAGAAGTTTTAAAAACATGGCTGCGTTCTTTTATTGTTATGGCAGACGAACACAACATAAGGAGCCCGATAGTGTCAGTGCTAGGCCACGTGGACCACGGCAAGTCTTCAATACTTGATGCTATACGCGAATCCCATATTGTTGACAAGGAAGCAGGAGCTATTACCCAGGCTATTGGCGCCAGCATTGTTCCCCTTGAGGTGGTTCAGAAGAAGTGCGGGGCTCTTCTTAAAAAATTAAAGATGAAATTCACCATTCCAGGACTTCTTTTTATTGACACGCCAGGACACGCAGCCTTCACCAGCCTAAGAAAACGAGGAGGTGCCTTGGCAGACATTGCCATCCTTGTCGTAGATATTAACGAGGGCTTCAAGCCTCAGACAGTTGAAGCCATAGACATCCTGAGAAACAGCAAGACTCCTTTTGTGATAGCAGCCAACAAGCTAGACCTGGTGCCTGGCTACACCAGCAAGAACTGCGCCATGGTTCAGGACATTAAAGAACAAGCAGAAAGCACCCAGCAACTAATTGATGAGAGACTATACAAGATTATTGGGCAGCTCTACGATCGCTTTAAGATGAGTGCTGAGCGCTTTGACAGGGTTGATGATTATACAAAACAAGTCGCGATTATCCCTTGCAGCGCAAAGATAAAGCTCGGGCTTGCAGAGCTGTTAATGGTTCTCACAGGGCTTGCCCAAAAATACCTTGAAGAGAGCTTGAAGATTAATGTGAGCGGACAAGTCAAAGGAACAATCCTTGAAGTCAAGGAAACAGAAGGCTTAGGCACAACCATTGATGTAATTATTTATGACGGAACCCTGAAGGTCAATGACACTATTGTTATAGGAGGAATCCTGGAGCCCTTAGTTGTAAAGGTAAGAGCCCTGCTTCAGCCAGCGCCCTTGCATGATATGCGAGACAAGAAATCAACCTTTACCCATATTAAGAAAGCAGCAGCAGCCACAGGAGTAAGGATTAGTGCTCACGGACTCGAGGAGGCAGTGGCAGGCATGCCCTTGCTCGGATGCAGCGATGATGAGGAAAGCATTGAAGAGGCAAAGCAAAAAGTACAGGAGGAAGTACAGGAAGTTTTGCTTGACACAGGAAAGAACGGCATAATAATCAAAGCAGACAGCCTAGGAAGCCTGGAAGCAGTTATAAAACTGTTCGGAGAGAAGAGCATCAAGATAAGAAAAGCCAGCATAGGAGCAATAACCAAGAAAGACATCACAGATGCTGAGAGCAATTATGAGCAAGACCCTTTTCTTAGCGTCATCATCGGCTTTAATGTTGAGCTCGGCAAGAGCGTTGAACCAGGAAAGAATGTGAAGATAATCCTGGGAGACATTATTTATAAGCTTCTTGATGATTACCTGCTCTGGACAGAAGAGAAAAAGAAAGCTATTGAGGCAGAGCAGCTTGAACAACTCGTAAGACCTTGCAAGCTGGAGATACTGCCCACCTGCATTTTCAGGCAGAGCAACCCGGCAATCGTCGGAGTTCATGTCCTGGTGGGAGTGCTCAAAGCCGGCGTTCCCATTATGAAAACAGGCAGAGTTCTAACAACAGTAAAATCCATACAATCAGAAGGAGAAAACCTTAGCAGAGTAGAGCAAGGCAAAGAAGTAGCAGTAAGCCTTCCAGATGTGACTTGTGGGAGGCAGATTAATGGGAATGATATTCTTTACAGCGCAATACCAGAGCAGGACTTCAGGAAGCTCAAAAAACTCAAAAAATACCTGACAGAGCCTGAAATCCAGGTTATGAAGGAAATAGCAGAGATGATGAGGAAAGACAACCCTGTCTGGGGCGTGTAATGAAAAATGCAGAGACTAACCTTTCTTAACACACGAGAAAACAAGAAAATACTAGACGAGCTCAAGAAGATATACGGCTTCTCAGCAAAACTGGACGGCGCGTTGCTAATAAGCCCTAAACAAAAACTTTACTTGCTCACAAAAGAGCTGGAATTAATCAGGCTTAAAGAAGAAAAACAGCTAAGGATTGACAAAGCAGGAATGTATCTTGGAGCGATTGTGCCGGATGGCATAAGGCTAAGCCTTGAAGGCAGCCAACTCATAGGGCCTGGCGCAAAAAAGAACGTGCTTGAGATTGATGAAGAACACCTTGAAGCCTGGGTTAAGGGCGAGGATTTTGAGATGAGCGAGCAAGAGCAAAAGAAAATCAGCAATAAAGAAGGCTTCTTCATAATAAAGTTTGGCAATGACTTTTTAGGTTGTGCAAAGATAAAGCAGGGGCGAGTGCATAACCTTGTATCAAAGTCCAGGAGATTAAAAAATCTCAATAGATAAAGATGAAACAAGAGAAAAAAATAAAAGATTAAAAAGAAATAAGATTAGAGTTAAACAACAAAATTCCACTTATCTTTAATAAGCGGTTTAACTGCATGCAAACAATCAATTGGAATTTTGTGTGTTCAAAAACTACCCATTTAGAGTGGAATTTTGAGCGTCAAAAACCAGGTAATAATTATAGAGTATTGCAAAATAGCATGCCGCCCGTCTGTGATGGGTGGTTTTTGACAAAATAAAAATTTAAAGAATTTAAAGCACGCCCTAAAGCATATCCTCTATGGGCTTCTCAGGTTTCTTTGGCGTTGGTTGCATAGCCTCCTTAGCTTCCTTTTCCAGGTCAACTCCGAGCTCTTTCAAAGCTGCTATGTGGAGCTGCATTAACTGCTCAACAATCTGCAATAGCCTGGCAAGCTCCTGCCTCTCCTTTGCTAATGTGCTGAGTGAGCCTTTATGAAATCCTGCTTGCTCTTCCTTGCTGGCGCCCTCTATGCCTTGTGCTTTTTCTTCCTTTTTTGCTTCTTTCTTTGCCATAAAAATCAACCTCCGGTTAGTATAATGTTTGTATAATATTGAATTCGGTTTGCTCTCAACTTTTTAAAACTTTCCAATATCTTAATAAACAGCACAACAGTACTTTTTTCTATGCATAGCGAGCTTTTCATCCAGAATAACAAGCTTATATCCGAGACGGAATGGGAGCGTGAGATAAAGGATATTCAGAGTTCTATTAAGCACGAAATAGCTGACAGAAGCGAAGCTAAGAAAAGTCTGGCATTAGCATTAACCTGCGCAGTTGAGCAGCGCATTCCAGAAGAAAAATTCGGAGTGTTGTTCTCAGGAGGCGTTGACAGCTCACTCATAGCTTTGCTTGCGAAAAAATCAGGAAAAAACTTTGCCTGCTACACGCTAGGATTTCAGGATGATAAATCCAAAGAGCCAGAGGATGTAAGAGCTGCATTAGCTGTTGCTGAAGGATTAGGTTTGAACATAAAAACAAAAATAATCAACCTTAAAGAAGCAGAAGAGTTGATAAAAAAAACAGTGAAGATAATAGGCCCTGGGCTTAACAACGTGGTGAATGTCGGCGTTGGAGGAGTGGTTATTGGCTGCATAGAACTGGCAAAGAGAGACGGGATTAAGTATTTGTTTTCAGGGCTTGGCTCTGAGGAAATATTCGCAGGCTATCACAGGCACAGATTGGCAGAGAACAAGCAAGAGGAGTGCTGGCAAGGCTTGCTGAACATGTATGAGCGCGACTTGTTAAGGGATTTTTTAATAGCAAACCATTTCAAAATAAGCTTGCTAACGCCTTTCCTCGACAAAGAGCTTATCACTACAGCCATGCGAGTGCCTGCCGAGCTTAAGATTGACGAGAAAAATTCAAAAATAATCCTTAGGGAAACAGCAGAAGATTTAGGCCTACCAAAGGAGATTGCCTGGCGAGGCAAGAGAGCAGCCCAGTACGGAAGCAGGCTTGACAAGGCTATTGACAAGCTTGCAAGGAAGAACGGCTTTGAGCTCAAGAAGGATTACTTAAAGAGCCTGGAATAGACGTATAAATGCCTGATTCCTCAAAACTTTTATAAACTTCTCCTCATAACCTCAGAGCATGGCAGACCCTGTTAATCAGTCACTGGAAGTAATCACCGACGTTGGCGAGAAGGTTAGCCCTGTGCTTTCTAACATAGTCATAGCAGTGTTAATACTGCTGCTTGGGCTGATCATTGGCAAGCTAATAGGTAATCTTATCAGGAGGGCTCTTAACGAGGTTCAGCTGGACAAACATTTCAGAACAGCTGTAAGAGTAAGATTTTCTATTGAGAAGTTCATAGCCAACCTCGTCAGCTATATCATCTATTTCATAGCCGTCATCATGTCATTGAATAAGCTTGGCTTGACAACAGTCATTATCACTATCATCACAGCAATCATCGTATTGGTTATTGTTTTGTCTTTCCTCCTGGCTATAAGGGATTTTTTCCCAAACCTGTTGGGCGGGGCAAGGATTAAGACTAAGAAGATTTTCAAGGAGGGGGACGATGTTCAAATAAGAGAGGTAAGAGGGAGGATCACTTATTCAGGGTTATTAGAGACCAGGCTGATAACGCCTTATGATGAAGAGGTAATCATACCTAATTCTATATTCAATAAGCGCCAGGTAATTGTGAGGAGGAAAAGCTCTGATAAGAAAATTGAAAAGAAAACTGATGAGAAGAGATAAGCCAGGGCTATTAACTGCTTAACTTATTCAAGGGCTTCCAGCATGCTCACAACACTCCAAAGCTGGGTTCTGACAAAAGGCTGGAGGTTAACGTCACTGGAGACTTCATCAAGCTCATGGATGCACTTGTCCGCCCTTAACCTTAAATCCTTTGGCTTGACATCCTTTAAGCAACTGGTAATGTCTTCAAGTTTGATCTTGATATTCTTAGGAAGAGTCGGGTCTTCCACTATCTCATTCACTATTTCCATGACATCGCTGACCTTGACCATCTCAATCACGCTCTCTCTCCTTTATTCATTTCTTCAAGCACTTCTTTTTGCAACGCATCAGCCCTTTCCTTGAGCTTAGCCTCCTGCTTCTCAAAGGACTCAACTCTCGTCTGGAGCAGTTCTTTTCTTTCTGCCACGTCCTTGAGAATATCCTCCTTGCTCTTGGACACCATTATGTTGCCTATAATCTTAAATGCTTCTTTTGAAGTCTTCAGTTCCTTCTCAGCAGACTCAAATTCCAGGAGCTGGGCTTGGAACTGCTGCTTTTGCAGAGCAAAGTTCTGAAGGTTCTGCTCCATCAATGACAACTGGTTAATCTTGGCCTGGATTTCCTTGTTCATCATAAACTCCTAGTTCTTTCCTATTCATTCATTATACTTTTATTCTTTAATTGCAGCCTTGGTTGCCTCGTACACGCTTATAAGCTTTGTGATTGAGTTAAGCACAGCCCTTAACGCCGAGCTGTCCTCAGCAGTTATCTTGAAGATTGTTTTGTTCTTCTCCTTTTTTAAATCATAACTTGCTCTCTGGTTCTGGAAAGCCTTTTCCTCTGCTGCAAATAATTTTTCAATGTTATGAGCATCTCCTTCCAGGATTATCTCAGCACTAAGCTTCATCTTCCCTCTACCTTGCCTTGACCTTGGTTATAGTGCTTCTTGACTTAAAGATAATCTTTGAGCCGCAATAAATGCACCTAACACGCCTCTTGATGTTCTCAGTGGATATTACCTTATTGCAAAAAAAGCATTTGTACTCGCTCATAATGAACACCCTTTATAATTTTTTTAAGCCTCAGCTTCTTTCCCCTTAGCCTCTTCCTGCTTCTTACCAGTCTTTTCCAAGGCTTTTCTCTCTGCCTTCTGCTTTTGGCTTTCCTCTATCATTTCCTTTATAGAAGCTAATTTTCCGACAGTATAAGCCTTATTAGTGAAAGAAGCACCGCATTTCCTGCACTTCCATATGCCCGCAGTAATTCGCCTAACTTGAATATAACTGCAATAAGGACACTTATGCTTCTTCCTCTGCTCAGCCTCAATCTTCCCCAGCTTGAACCTCACAGTCCTACCATAACGTGAGCCAAGCCTCCGTACAGAGCCGTAAGTTGCGCGCTTAACCATCTTATACCTCAAATAATTAGTAGATTTCTGGATTAGCTTCTTATTTATAAATTTAACTTATTAACCAAATGGGGCTGCCCGGATTTGAACCGGGGTCACATGGCTTTTTTAGCTCTTGGCTACCCAAACCACGGAGGATGAACCAAGCTACCCCACAGCTTAATGTCATACAAGCAAATTGCTATTATGATCCCATTCTGAAAAAGGGTAGCTTTTAGAATTGAAAATTATGAGGATTTATAAAACTTTTTAACTTTTAGAAGTCGTTGTTTTTTCCTGCTTATTATTATCGTTGCCTATCTTCTCAGTATGCCTGCACTTAGGATAGCCTGAGCAGCCTATGAACCTGCCGTAGATAGACGTCCTGAGAACAAGGGCTTGGCCGCACTTCGGGCATTTCTTGCTGATGGTATCAACACCATTCTCTTTTTTGATATCAGGATGACTTCCTTCCTGCTTCTTGCCAGGGCATTCCTTGTTAAGGCACACCTCTTGAGGTCTCCTTCTCCTCATAATAATCATTATGATGGGCTTGTTGCAGTGTTGGCACCTCTTCTCTGTGCCTTTTATGCCTCCGCTTTGGGGGATGGTGAACGTGGTTTTGCACTGAGGGTAATTGTCGCAGGCTATGAACCTCATCTTTATTTTGCCTTTTCTTGAGAACTTGATTCTGAGATTTCCCTGGCAGTTCGGGCACTTGCATACATAGCTTTCCTTGCGCATGGTCTCATGGTGAGCTTTTTTCAATGATTCCCCTATTTTCTTCTCATTGGACTTGAACTCTTTGAGGGTCTTGGTAAGAACTTTTTTTGCCTCTTCAAGAACTTCTTCTTTCTTCATTCCTTTCTCCCTGATTTTCTCCATTTCATCCTCAAAGTGCCTGGTTAATTGCTCGTCAATAATTTCAGGGCAGTATTTCTCAAGGGTTTCTGTTATGCGCATGCCGATGTCAGTAACTCTTATTGCCTGCTCAGCAATGTAGTTTCTCTGGTAGAGGGAGTCAATAATGTCTGCTCTTGTAGCCTTGGTGCCTAGCCCTCTTTTCTCAAGCTCATTGATTATGCTTGCGGGAGTGTATCTCTTTGGCGGCTGGGTTTCTTTCTGCAACAAATCAAGCTTTTTAATACTCAATCCCTCCCCAACCCGGAATTCAGGCCACTCCTCTTCTTTCAGTTTCACATAGGGCTCATAAAGCTCATACCAGTTTCTTATTTTTGTCCTGATACCAGTAGCTACGAATACCTCGCTGCTAACATCAATGCGCATACTGACTGATTCCCTGATGGCAGGCGCTCCAAAAGTGGCTAAGAATCTCTTGACAATAAGGTCATAAATTTTTCTCTCTGCATCTGTTAGTTCTTCAGGCATTATGCCTGTTGGGTAAATTGCTGGGTGAGCAGGGTCTGTTTTCTTGCCCTCGTTCGGCTGGAGAAGCTCAAAGCCAAGCACCTTGGTAGCCTTGTCCTTATACTCCTCATTATTTGCTAACAAGCCAAGAATTCTTTTGTAATTAATCTTGTAAGGCAGCTTCTGGGAGCTGGTTCTTGGATAAGATATTAGTCCCGAAGTGTAAAGGTTCTGGGCAAGGTCGAGCGTGTGCTTCGGGTTTATGCCAAAAAGCTTGTAAGCCTCTGTTTGCAAAGAGCCCAGGTCAAATGGGTTAGGAGCGTATTGCTGTGCCTCGTTTTTTTCAACAGCCTTCACAAACGCAGGCTTCCATAATGACGCCTGAAACCTGGCTTTTGCTTCGTCATGGTTAAAAAATTTTTCCTTGGCATGAAAAGCTCCTATACGCTTACCTTCTTTTTCTATCTCAAGATAGATTTGCCAGTAAGGCTCTGGCTTGAAAGCAGCAATCTCTGCCTCCCTGTCAGACAAAATTTTTAATGCAGGGCCTTGCACTCTGCCGCTGCTAAGAATCTTGAAAGCGCCTGTGCTCTTAACAGCCAGGGTTAATGCTCTTGAGATGTTGATGCCGTACATCCAGTCCAGGAAATGCCTGGCTTCACCAGCATTGGCTAATCCCCAGTCAATGTGCTTTGAAGCATTCTCATAAGCCTCGACTATGTCTTCTTTTGTCAGGGTGGAGAACTTCATCCTTCCAGCATCCTTCTGCTTGCAGGCAAAGCGTATACAGTTAATGCCTATAACTTCTCCCTCAGTGTCATAGTCGCAAGCCACTATGAAATGATTGGCTTTCTTTGACAGCTTCTCAATAGCATTAAGGTACATCTTTGAGAAAGCAGCCTTCTTGCTAATCTCATTGCTCGGACTCCATTGCAAGTCAAAGCTCGGATAAGTAAAGGATTTCTTTTTTTCAGCGACTGTGTAAAGGTGGCCAACAGCGCAGCTAACCACGATTGGCTTTTTCTTGTGCTCCAGTTCATAATAAGGAACCTTGCCAGCATGCTGTTTCTTCGGAGTTTTGTCGCCGAGAGCCTCAGCAATCCTCTTAGCAGCATTAGGCTTCTCACTGATGATTAACTCATAAACCATGCCAGCATGAATTTCAGGCTTCATATAAAAACTTATGGTTTTTAGATTTTTATTGATAAGTAGAGAAAAAGATTTTATCGTCGATAAATCATCGCCACTCGCTATGCCCGAATTGTATGATTAAATCAACTCCGAGCTTTTCTGCCTGGACAGGAATATCGCATGCGCCAAAGCAACTGCCAGCCCAGAACAATAATCTAGTATTCTTGTCAATGTTTTTCTTCAGATATTCACGGATTTCCTTTGCTTTTGGCTTCAATCCGTCAGGCAACTGGATGAGAACAGTCTTGGCTTTGCTCAAAGACTTGTCTTTGGCACTCAAAATCTTAGATTTTGATGTCTCATTTATTATCTTCTCAGCCACTTTATCAAGTTCCAAATCATAATCATTCATCATTCTGCATCTAGAAAACTTGTTTTGGTTTATAAAAACTATTTTTTTATTGCGCCTCAAGCCGGCGGGGCTTAGAAAAATTTATTGCGCTTCCTCAGAAGGTCCTTCTTTAATCTCCTCAGTTGCTTCTTCATCAACGCTCTCTACGCCTTCTTCTTCAGGTGATTCCTCGCTTGTTTCTTCTTCTGCAACTTCTTCTGCTGCTTCGCCTTTTTCCTCTTTATCTTCTTCTCCTTCTTCTTTAACTTTTTCTTTCTTCTCGCCTCTTTCTTCCTCTTTAGCTTCCTGCTCTTCCTCGAATTCTTCTTCCTCTTTAGGGAGCGCCTTGGCCTTTCTGGGAGTGAAAACCTTGACTCCTTCCCTTTCAACAAGCTCAAAGACTCTTATCTCAGACTCCCTTATAGGAGTGATCTTTGCTGCCAGGCCGCCAAGGTGTTTCTGAAGCTTATACCCTAGTATCTCCTCTACGAGCTTCTCATAGGTGAGCTTGCCTACCAGTCTTGCTATTTCATCCCTCAGGCTCGTTCTTATGCTGGCTGCGGCCGGCTTTTTAACTAAGTTATTGGTTATTAGCAAAGGCTTGATTCTTACCTTCTTATTATCTAGCGTGACCACGATTAAGGAATCATCAATCTTGGTCTTGCCTCTCCTCACAATCCTCTTGACGCTGCTGGGCATCATTTCAAAGCCAAGAGTCTCGGTTAAGCCTTTTCCTTCTTTTACATCATAAATCCTGAAGAGGATGTTTATGTGCTGGCTCCTGGGATTGCCTGTTAGGCCCATCATGTTAACAGTTATCTTCCTGTTAATCATTGCCTTGGATTCATAGAGGTAAATCTCTCCCATTACTTGCTCCTTGAACAGTTGAGGCGCTAGCACAGGGAACCATTTCTTCTTTCTTACTTTCTCTGCAGCAGTCTGTTGTTTTGCCATCTTATTTCTTTCTCTGGAAATATGAGCGGTTTATAAAGATTACGTAAGGGCGTGGCTGTGTTCAAGAAGTCATGTTGCTGTTCAGATATCAATATTCCCTGCTTCCAGGGCGTGCTCTTCTATGAATTTTCTCCTTGGCTCTACCTCGTCTCCCATGAGTATGGCGAATATCTCGTCAGCAGCAATAGCATTCTCGATAGTGACTTTCTTTAATATGCGACAAGTAGGGTTCATGGTGGTTTCCCATAACTGCTCAGGGTTCATCTCTCCAAGGCCCTTGTACCTCTGCATGCTCACGCCCTCACCAAGTTTTTTTATAAGCGCGTTCTTATCAGCTTCTGTCTGGGCATAATACTTTTCCTTGCCTTTCCTGGCCAGGTAGAGGGGTGGCTGGGCAATGTACACATATCCTTGCTCTATAAGCTCCCGCATATACCTGAAGAAAAAGGTTAAGAGTAATGTAGCAATGTGGTTGCCGTCAGTATCTGCGTCTGTCATGATTATGATTTTGTGGTATCTGAGCTTGTTAATGTCGAATTCCTCTGCAATGCTTGTGCCCAGAGCAGTTATCATGTTTACTATCTCCTGGGAGCTCATCACCTTGTTAATCCTTGCCTTTTCCACGTTAAGGATTTTTCCCCTGAGAGGAAGGATTGCCTGGAATTCCTTGCTACGAGCTTGACGGGCACTTCCACCCGCAGAGTCTCCTTCCACAAGGAACAATTCGCATTTTGCAGGGTCTTTTTCAGAGCAGTCAGTAAGTTTTCCTGGCAGGGCTGCTGTGTCAAGAGCGCTCTTCCTCCTTGTAAGCTCCCTAGCTTTTCTCGCAGCCTCTCTTGCCTTTGCAGCAGTTACAGCTTTCTCAACAATTCCTCTTGCAACAGCAGGATGCTCACCCAGAAAAGTGCTTAAACCAGTGCTAACCATTGAGTCAACAATTCCCTTGACATTCAAGTTTCCCAGCTTGGTCTTGGTTTGGCCTTCGAACTGAGGGTCAGGGATTTTAAGGGCAATAACAGCAGCCAAGCCTTCCCTTACATCCTCGCTTGTGAGCTTGAACTCACTATTGCCAAAATTCTTCTCAGCATAAGTGTTAAGAGTCCTTGTCAAAGCTGTTTTGAATCCTGTTAGGTGAGTGCCTCCTTCTGTCGTGTTAATGTTGTTCACAAATGAGAATAAGTTCTCGTTATAGCTGTTATTGTACTGGATTGCCACTTCCAGCTCAACATCCTCTTTTATGGTTTTAAGATAAATAATCTCGTGCAATGGGCTCTTGTTCTTGTTAATGAACTCCACAAAACTCCTGAGCCCTCCTTCATAAAAGAATTCATGCCTTAAATTATTCTTCTCATCGATGAATACTATCTTTAATCCTTTGTTAAGAAAGGCAAGCTCCCTGAACCTGTTCTCAAGAATTTCGTCAGAGTAACTTATTCCTTCCTCAAATATCTCCTTGTCAGCAAGAAACCTGACTTTAGTCCCTGTCTTGGCGCCTTCGTACTTGCCAATTACCTTGACAGTAGCTGCGGGTTTTCCCCGGCAGTATTTCTGATAATAGATTGAGCCTTCCCTGTAAACCCACACTTCAAGAACTTCGGACAATGCATTGACGACGCTCACTCCTACTCCGTGCAGCCCTCCTGAAACCTTGTAGGCTTTCTTGTCAAACTTTCCTCCTGCGTGCAGCTTGGTCATGACCAGCTCTATGCAGTTAACCTTGTACTTGGGATGAATCTCAGCAGGAATTCCTCGCCCATTATCCTCAACAGTCACTGAATTGTCCTTGGCAATGGTGATAATTATCTCGTTGCAAAAACCTACCATTGCCTCGTCTATTGAGTTATCAACCACTTCATAAACAAGATGATGAAGCCCAGATGAGCTGGTGCTGCCTATGTACATGCTAGGCCTTTTCCTGACAGCATCCAAGCCTCCCAGCACAGTGATTTTGCTTGCATCATAAACATCCATTTTAACAACCTTAAAAATTAGTTTCTCGTCGAAAAAACCTATACTTAAGAATACTTTTATCCCTTATAAATGTTGCGATTTGCAAAAGCATTTTTCATGCCTTTTGCAATCAACAACGCTTTTTTAGTTGTTGTTTTAGAACGCGTTTTTAGGGCTTAAAAGTGGAGAATTGAAGGGCTTTTGGGCTCGTCGATGACTTACTTTTTCTCATACCTGTTGTTATCTCTTCCATAACACTTATTCATTACTCTATTAAAAGACTCGTCCAAATCGATTCTCTGAGAATTTGCTAAGCAGCACAGGGTAAATATTATGTCTCCGATTTCTTCTCCCAGGTTTATCTTGTTCTCGTCGGGTTTTTTCTTCTTAGGGCCCCACACGTCATTAATCTCTCTTGCTAGCTCACCAACTTCCTCTGTTAATCTCGCTAGAATTTCATGCGGTTGCCAGTATGGAATCTTATATTGTTTAGCCCAATCATCAACTTGTTTCTGAACATTTTTCAATGCCATATTAATTGGAGAAAAAGGCTGAGTTTATAAAAATTTTGAATAAGCTTTTTTATTCGTCAAGCAACGTCGTAATAACAGGCTTCTCTCTCACTATCACTGTGTGCTCTGCCTGGCTGACTATGCCGTGAGCCTTGTCTGGAAGAGGAGGATATTCCCTAAGAACGTCCATGTGCTTTAAGTCCCTGATTGCAAAGCTAGTCTTGCCAGCTCCGTGCTTCTTAACAACCCATCTCAAGGCAAAGGGTAACTCATTGTATTCTTCCAAGTCTCTGAGCACCTCCCTGGTTATTGGGCTCCTGATTGGCTTTTTGCCTGTGAGTGAGAACAAGGCAGGGTTGCTGCTCTCATAGATTATGCCTGCTCCTGTGCTTGCAAAAGGCTCTATAGCAATCACCTGGTTTTCTTTTAATTTTTCCTGGCTGCCCGTGTCAAAGTTAGGAATGCTAGGTGCGTCGTGGATAACAAACCTGTCTAAGCCGTGGCCTGATAAGTTCCTGATGGGCGCAAATCCTCGCTTGGTAATCTCGTTGTGAATGGTTCTTCCTATCTCGCTTATGGTTATGCCCGGCTTTATTATTCTTAGTGCAGAATTAAGCGCTTCCCTGCTTGCCTCTGCGAGCAGCTTTAGTTTTGCATCATTGCTAAGAACAACTGTGATTGCTGTGTCACCAACAAAGCCATTGACGTGCACTCCCACGTCCAGTTTGGCAATATCTCCTTCCTTGAATATTGTTTTGTCGTCGTCAGAAGGATAATAGTGGGCAGCAATATCATTAAGGCTTATCTGAGGGGGGAAAGCAAATTCTCCTCCCAGCTCCATGATTCTTTTCTCAATCTTGTCTGTGACTTCAAGAAGGCTGGCTCCGACCTTGATTAGGCCTGCTCCATAATTCAAAGCCCTAGCTGCTATTTTGCCTGCTTTTACATAAGCATCAAAGGTTTCCTTGTCCATGCTTAGATAGAGAAATACAGGAATATAAAAAGCTAATGAAAAAAGGCTTTACTCCTGAGAAAACATTCTGGCTTTTTCATTGATTATCTCTGTAAGCTCCTCACATCCAAATGGTTTGGAAAGATAACTAAGCTCTGTGTAGTCGATTCCCTTGCATAAGAGATCCATTTTGAAGTTTTCCTTGTCACTTGTGAACACTATTGTTCTCTCGCCGAGATTCGCGTATTTGCCAGATTCTTTGAGTTTGGCGTAGAACTCTACTCCATCCATAACAGGCATGTGGTAGTCAGTGATTATGAGGTCATATTGTTTGCTTAGGGCTTTGTCCAAGGCATCTTTTCCATTCTCTGCAGTTGTTACATTATGTTTTAAATCCTCTCTGATTACCTGAGCAAACAGAGTCCTTATGCTCTGCTCATCATCTGCAACCAAAACCTCAAGCTTTTTGCCCATGATTTCACCTTTTAGCTAGTAAATTATCGCTACAACCACTCTTTTTATCTGCTCAAACCTTATTTTTCCAGGGTCACTGACTGGGTTGTTGTCTCCTTTCAGAACAAAGTAGGTGCCTTTCTCGTCCTGTCCCTTGTACACAATCCGGTGGATTATGCTGCCTTCTGCATAGTCAGACTCATAGGCAACAATGTCGCCAACATCAATCTCGTCTTCTGATTTTGGGATTATCTCGATTGCATGGGCTCCTGCGTCAATAACAGGGTCCATTGAGTTGGTGTCTGTGAATGATGCCCATTCTGCTCCTTTGATGTTAAGAACAACCTTTTCGTTGGTTACAAGGATGTCGTCTTCAAGTATTCTGTCAAGCGGCGAGGCTATTTCAGTTCCGCTTTCATGCAGCATGGCCATTGCTCTGCTCAGAACATTTTCAGTCTGGTATTCGTAGCCTCCTGCATCATTGTTGCCTGGCAGCAATAACTCGCTCTGGGCTGATGCATAATAGGAGTAGATGTTTGTGGCTATGACTCCTAGAAGGAATACGCAGATTAACAATAGTATCTTTTTGAACATCTTATCCCTCGAATATGTTCTTAGATGGTGTTTATCATTTATAAATCTTTCGGTTTATAACCACTACAAAGTAACAAAAATAAATTGTTTTTTCAAAAGAGCCATAGCGGACAGATAGAATTACGAATTTATAAATATTTCGTTACTAAACAGTGATAATGACACTTTTTCTAAAATCTGTTATTGTGTCCCAAGGCAGTGAAATGACTGAATAGCGACGGAAGAGAAAGTCATGAAAACCCAAAAAATTGTTTAAAATCCGTTTTCACGACGTGGTAATTATAATTCTGTGAGTATAAATTTTTTTAATATTAATTACTGATAAGTAAATACGCTTGTTAGACATCTACTTTTTTAAAGCTTCACCATATATAACATTTGTGGCGCATCGAAGACTAAACAATCTTTCAAGAAGATTAGGTATTGGTGTTGGCGTTGTAATTATTTTATTCCCAATTCTATCCCGGAGTTTGCCATAGGTTTTTGGGGTGTCGGGTGTCATCATGATTCTGCCATCTGGTAGGTCAAGAAATCCTGCAGGTACAAAATGTCGTTCATTAGAATCAACCATAATTATCTCAGTCCCATAAGATTTTGCAATCTTATCAAAAACCACTTCATTTCTTTGGTAAAATTCAGGATCAACCAATAACAAAGAAATATCATCGCTCTCGTATCTGTTTACATGATAATCTATATGATTTCTGAAGTCTTCAGGAATATAATCTTTATCTCCGATTTTTGCAGCAATTGGTTCCATGAAATAGATTTTCTTTTTTGGGAAAAACTTATCTCGTTTTTTAACATGTGAAGATGCAATTATAAAATCATCAAGACATATCCATAGCCCCCCCTCCCCAAATTTGCTTAAGACTACATCTATGCTTTTTAGATTATAATTCCATCTTATATTATTTAGCCAGTCAGGTTTTCTTCTAAAACCATTCTTCCAAAACCATTTGTGAATTTCAGTATTTTTGATACCAGCTGGTTTAACTACACCCTTCTTTTTGAATATTTCACTGTTTAGATATAAGGTATTATCATGAAGGACAAAGGAATCCCTCGGATTCATGTGCCCAGCAAGGTAAGGATCATTCTCATCGAATACAGTTATTCCTTTTGCTTTTGCTGCTTTCCATAATTGTGGTGCATAGCACTCATACCACTCACTTTCACCACTCGAGCTTACGATAATTGTCGGATTATAATTCTCATCTTTCAATTTTTTAGCTATGCTCAAAACTTCCTTATTTACATCAGAAAGAATATCTTTGTCTTCATCCTCTAAGTAGATATCAGAATCTGACAAGATGTAGATAGTGTGTTGCATTTTATTTTCCCCAATGTTTTCTTGATTTTTAGTCCATTATAGGAGAATTTAAAATGATTTATAAATCTTTCGTTAATTAACCACTAAATAGTAGTTATTTAATAAATGGAGCTGAAAAATCAATGGGTTGACTGTGTGCGTGGAGTTGCTTCGCCATCGAATTGCTCAGACTCGATTGCCAGGGCAATCTTCTCAAGCACTGAAGGCTCTGTAATGTCCCTGATCTTTCCTTCTGAGCCCGCGACCTTGAAAAGCTCATAAGCCACAGATGGTATTAACATGCCGTGTTTCACAGGGAATTTGTCTAGTTCATTAAAAGGGACGATGTAATGTTTTCCATCAACACGAACTCCCTGATATTGTGCTTTATCGCAGCAACCTATCTCTAGATCGTCAGAAATAAAGTAAGACTTAATCCCCAGTTCGGGTATGGCAATTGTTTTTCCGTACATTTGGTCACCTCTTCTATGGGCTTTTTCTTTTTAATAGCATCTATTATTTATAAATGTTTCGCTTTTTAACTACTTTTTGATAGTAACAAATAATAAGATTTTTAATGGCGAGCGTTAGCGAGCCTTAAAGTTTAATTCCCCGACCTTTAGGTTACGGGAGTAGTTCATTTAGAAAGATTTCAACCCAAAAATAATCATAAGCCCATCTTAACATTCTCAAACAAAGCCTTCGCCTCTTCAATGAATTTGTCTTCTCTTTCAGTGTCAATAATCGCTCCTGCAGCATACTGGTGGCCGCCAGCCTCGCCTCCAACACGCTCAACAAGCTCAGAAATAATGCTTTTCAAATCAACATTTTCAGGGTTGCCAGTAATCCGAAGAGAAACCTTGGTGGTGTTGTCAGGGTTCCGAGCCATGCTCAGCACAAAGATGTTTTCGTCCATCTCATTGTTCTTGGAAATCATGCTCGCAATCGTCCCTATCATGGTGGAGAGAACATTGTTCTTGGCATTGATTATTATGTAATTATTCCCCTTGATAATCCTGTCTGATTTATCATTGGAAACATGCTCCTTGTACCATTTCATTGAAGTAACGATTTCCTTCTTGTAATCAAACAAACTGTTAACTGCTTTCTCCCTTTGCTTTTCATCACCAAGACAGGCTCCGATGCCCAGGGAAGCATTTCCCATCCTTCCGCAAGAGTTCAGCAAGGTTGAGAACTCCTTTGCATCCCTGAAATGCCCCGGCTTCTCATCCTCGATAATGTAGATGCTGGTGAATATGTCTTCGGGATTCTTAAGCCCAGCGCTCTGCCTCTTCATGATAATGCCTGCAGTTATTTTTTTCTGCTCATCGCGCGTTAAGCAATTAAAGGTCTTCCATTTGCCTTTATCATCAGCAGGCTCAACCCCAAACCTTTTCAGGAACTGGACTGCTCCTGACTCACTTCCAGTCACGCCTGGAATGCCTATGTCTGAGCTGTATTCCAGAAGCTTGTGAAGCGGCCTTGTCTGCAGCCCAAAAAGCCTTAGCCCAATCTCTACCCTGATTTTTCCCTGCTTAACAGCAGCCTCAAGAATCATCTTGTTAAGCCCAGTGAAGCCTTTCTTTTCCTGCACATCACCAATTGCTCCGATAATGGCAAGGTGTGCCAAATCCTGGTTCTCCTCATTGATTGCTCTTGCAAAAAAGAAGCACACGCCTGCAGCGCTAATCTCTGATGAGCCGTCAAAGCCATAATCATGAGGATTAATGTGGATGACATGGCTCTCTGGCTTTTCTTGTACCTCGTGGTGGTCGAGAACAAAAACCTTTTTCTTACTGAAATACTTGTTTAGCGCCTTTAGCTGGCCAGAGCCAAGGTCGCAGAAAAGGTAGTGCTCAAAATCCTCGGCTGCAAGCTCCTTCGCATTCTCATCCTTGAGCTGATGGAGGATGGTGGTTGAGTAAGCCAGGTTCATCCTTTCCAAGACCCGCACCATGATGCTGGCAGCGCTTATTCCGTCTGCATCAAGATTACTAACCAGCTTTACGCTCTTGGTTTTCCCTATTCTTCTGAACTCCTCAGCAGCCTTGTCAAGAGCAGACCTGAAGAGCTCAAGATTTCCAGGACTCATGCTTACTCCACAACCAGCTTGATCTTCTTAGGATCATACTTCCATTCCAAAGGCATTTTTCCTGTTCGCTTGTAATACTTGGTAAGCCTCTTAATCTTTGACTCTGTAAGAATCAGTCCGGTTTTAGCGCTCATGTCGTGCTTGTTATCCTCGAGGTGCTTTCTTATAAGAACTGCTTTCCTTATGAGCGCCATCAAGTCTTCAGGTATTTCCTTTAAAAGATTCTTTTCCTTCAGCGTCTTGGTAATGCTTTTTCCGGTTATTATCTTCGCATCAGGAATGCCGTACTCGTCCCTGAGATAAATTCCTATTTGCGAAGGGTTCTTGCCTTCCTTTGCGTACTTGGTTATCAGCAACTCAACTTCCTTTGACTTGTACTTAAGCCAGCTAGGAACAACCTTCTTGCTAGGCTTAGTGCTCCTGCTCTTACCCCTTGCTCCTGAATGCATGCGTGCCATGATATCAACTCCTGTATTTTCTTTTTTATCGTCTTAGGAAACAATAAGAGAATTCTTATGCTTCCAGCATGAACAAGCCGTAATGACCGGTTCATCCATCAACGAATAAGAAGAGAAAAAGACTGGTTTATAAAGTTTTTCTTAACTTAGTGATATTGAAAAGTTCTGTGCCAGTTCGCTCGGCTTTTTCTGCAATGCTTTGAAAATAAGGAAAAAGCTTTCTGCCTCGTCTTACGAGGTTAATCCGCTCGCTCACGTAAAGTAGGCACAGAACGAACTTTTCAATACGACCCTTAACTTACCACCGCCAGTGATGATAAGGCTGGTAATAGTAGTTATAGCGCACAGGATAGTACCTGTAATAATAATATGACTGCACATACCAGCCGAAGTTGTACCACGGCCCGTAATAAACGGGCGGCATGCGATAGTAGGAATAATAATAAGGCTTGTAATAATGCTGGGGGCTATAGTAATTGTAGGAATACGGCTTGTAATAGTTGTACTGATAATAATACGGAGAATACCATTGCGCTGAGACGCTGATTGCTCCTATCAGTGCGAATAATAATCCTAACAGAACGAACAACATGATTTTACTAGGCTTCATTCTCATCCCCCCTCGTAAGTGGTAATGAGAAGAAGTTTTTAAATTTTATTCTTTATTCTTTAATCGTTGCATAGCCTATAAGCCTGAACCTGGTACCTATCTTCCTGGAAATAGTCACCTTATCAGCTACATCTGCGCAAAGAGGCAGCTTTAGCTTGCACTTCACAACATTCTTTCCGAGCTCATAAACCAAGCCTATGCTCTTCTCGCCATTAACATTGAGAAGCAAAGCCTCACTCATCTTTATAGGCTCCACTGCCAGCTCTTCCTGGCTGCCAACCACTCTTTCAAGAAGATGCACTTCCAAAACTATGCTGTACCACACCTTAGGAAGCTTTTCAGGATAGCCAACAAGGTTGCCTGTTAAGCTGTCAGAATGCACAATGGCAGGGTCTAAGGAAGTCTGTATGGCAACACTCCCTCCTGGGCCTAGCTCATCCACGCTAGCGCTGCCTGTCATGGCGCTGACAATAGTGGTGTATAATGGCTTGGCAACTGTCTTGTTCATCTCCTCCACCACTCTTCCAGGTCTGATTTCAATCCTGTCACCGACTCTCAGCCTTCCTCTGGCTATTGCTCCGCCGAGAATTCCTCCTTTCATCTTCTCAGGAGATATGCCTGGCCTGTTAATATCAAAGCTCCTGGCAATAATCAGCAAGGGAAGAGCCTTTGGGTCGCGCACAGGTGTTGGTATGAACTCTTCTATAGCCTTGATTAAAGCATCAACATTCACGCCGTGCTGAGCACTAATGGGAATGATAGGAGCTTCATCATATTCTGTCCCTTTCAGGAAGCTCTTAATCTCATGATAATTCTTCATAATTCTTTCCTTAGGAACAAGGTCGACCTTGTTCTGCACAATAACAACATGCTTAATCCCTGCAATCTTCAAAGCCACCAGGTGCTCTCTGGTCTGGGGCTGAGGGCAGCGCTCATTAGCAGCAACCAGTAATAATGCTCCGTCCATTATTGTTGCTCCGCTAAGCATGGTAGCCATCAGGCTTTCATGGCCAGGAGCATCCACAAAGCTGACTTTCCTCAAGAACTTTGTGGGAACATTATGCTTTTCACAGGTTGGCTTGGTTGTGTAAGCCTCAACTCCTTTGCACAAAGGGCATTTCCTGAAAACAGCATCAGCATAGCCAAGCCTGATAGTGATTCCTCTCTTAATCTCCTCAGAATGAGTGTCAGTCCACTTGCCAGTCAATCTTTCTGTTAACGTGGTTTTTCCATGGTCAACGTGGCCGACCAAACCGATGTTAAGGACGGGCTGGACATATTCTTCTATTTCTTTTTCTTCTTTCTCAGCGCCAGCAGCCTCTTCAGCCTTAATTATTTTTTCTTCCTTCTCTTTTTTAGCCTCTTCTTTTATTTCCTTTGCTTCAGCCTCGACTTTCTTCAGAAAACTCAGGTTTTCTGAAACAAGCGAAACCTTTGGTTTCGTTGTGCCCAAAGCAGAGCTTTGGAGCACAGCAAGTTTTTTACTTGCTGTTTTCTTTCTTCCCCTCTTCTTTTTCTCTGTAACTTCAACTGCTGCTGGCTTTTCTTCCTCTGTCTTTTTCTCAACTTTTTTTCTGGGCATTTGCTGTTCCTGAAAATGGACTTAGTATATAAAGGTTGTTGAATAATTTCAAAATTTTTAATAAAAAGCTTTAACAAAAATAAAATATTTTTGAAAATGTTTTGTAAAAAGCATACAAAACCTTTATAAATAGCCTTCTTTTCTCCTAAAAAACATGACACAAATATTGGCATTCAATAAATGGGACTGCTCAGCAATAAAGGTGCAGGACCCTGGGCTTGTAAGGTACATCAATGTCAATCCTGTGATTGTTCCGAAGACAGGAGCAAGGTATGCTGGTAACAAGTTCCACAAGTCAAAGCTCTTCATAGTTGAGAGGCTTATCAACAGAGTGATGAACCCAGGGCACAAGGGCAAGAAGCATTTCAAGACCAGCGGCCGCATCACAGGCAAAGGAGTTCGCGCTGCAAAGATTGTTGAGGAAGCCCTGAAGCTGATTGAGCAGAGAGCCAAGAAGAACCCTATTGAAGTCTTGGTCAAGGCAATTGAGAACGCTGCTCCGAGAGAAGAAATAATCACTATAGAATACGGAGGAGCCCGCTATCCCAAAGCAGTTGAGATGGCTCCCCAACGAAGAGTGGACGCTGCACTAAAGCTGTTCACCCAAGGCGCTTATCACAAAGCCTTCAACTCCAAGCTCAGCGAAGTAGAAGCTCTGGCAAGAGAGATAATCGCAGCTTACAACCTCTCTGCCGAGTCACTAGCCATTTCTAAGAAGTTCGAGCTTGAAAGACAGGCTGATGCTTCAAGATAAAATTTATATAGAGATAGTGTTTCTCTTTTTTTATGGAAATCAAGAAAAAATCATGGCCTGAAATGTTTGAAAAGGTGCTTGACGGAACAAAAAAATTTGATTTACGACTAGCAGATTTCGAGTGCAAAGCAGGAGATACCTTAGTACTTCAAGAGTGGGACTCTAAGAGCAAAAAATATACTGGAAGAGAGCTCAGGAAGAAAGTCACTTATGTATTAAAAACAAAAGAGGTTAAGCTCTGGCCTGAGAAAGAGATAAAGAAGTACGGCTTTCAGCTACTCTCACTTGAATAAGCTTTACAAATCATCAACATTAACCACTGCCTTGCCTATCTTCTCAGCCTCATCATAAGAAATCCTGGGACAGGCTGTGTTGATAAAGCACTGGATAAAGGGGAAGTTTTCCAGCTCGCTAAAGTCAATTGTATCAAACAGCAGGAAGTAGAAGTTCTTGTCAGGAAACCTTTTTTCAAGCTCATAAGCTTTTTTTATCTGGTTCTGGCCTGGCTTGGTGCTTATCAGCACTCCTATCTCGTTGCTGTGCATGAGCTTGTTCAAGGCTGCTTGGTGCTTTTTTTTCATCTCTGCAACGCTGTTCTGGCTCAGCTTCAAGAACTGCCTGGAGAAAGGGTCGAACACAAACACTGGCTTGGTGTTTTTCAGCATCAAGGCTTTAGGATGGAACAAGCCATCGCCAATGTAGAGGAAGGCATCGAAGTCTCCTGTGAACTTCTTTATGCTGCAGCCAAGGAGCTGGCCATAGTAATGGGTGTGGTCAGCCTTTAGCAGCAGCACTTTCTTGCCATTAGCCTCCAGCTTTTTCTTTGCACCTTCAAGGCTGCTCATGAATTGCACTGTGGTGAATAATGCTATCTTTTCAGGCAGCTGCTTGATTAGCTCGTCAGGCAACTCAACCTTGCCTTTGTACCGCGCTTCTATGAAAAAGGTTTTCATGTTAAGAGAAGGAGGTTGCTCTATTTTAATTAGTTTCTGGTTTTTCAGGCACAGCCATGAACAAGCAAAACAGAACAAGCCATTAATAAACCCTCCTGAGAATTTCCCGGAGCTTCTTTTCAGCTTTCGGAAATTCTACGTTTTTTAATCACTCCCTAATTGTTCCGAATTATTTATAAATATGTAGTTGTATTGTTGTTCTTATGGCAGAGCTTAAGAGGAGCGCAGGCTTCTGGACTATAGTTGCATTATCACTTACTGCCATGATTGGCACAGGAATGTTCTTTGGCACAGCCATTGGCGCTGGCTATGCTGGTAATGCTGTGCTGATTGCCTGGGTTATCCTTTTGATTATTAGCGTTTACATTGCAGCTTGTTTCGGAGAATTAATAGCCTTGTTCCCTAAGGCAGGAGGGGTTTACGAGTTCTCAAAGCACGCTTATGGCAGGTTCATGTCCTTTATTATTGGCTGGGTTACCTGGATAATGGCTAATATAAGCACCACTGTTCTTATAGTGGCTGCCCTTGAATACCTGCTTCCGCCAGACATAAGCTTGAATCTTGAAATCATCATAGCAATAGGCATAATTCTTGCCCTTAACCTGGTTGCTTTCCTTGGCGTGGACACAAGCGCAGCAATCCTCATCTTTTTCGCCACGCTCTCGGTTGCATTGCTTCTTTTAATTATTATCCCTGGCGCATTTCATTTTAACCCTTCCAACTTACAACCCTTCTTCTCAACGCCACCCGTCTTTATTTTTGTGGCATTATTCTTCATGCTTGAGTCTTTGATGGGTTGGGAGCAGGCTTCCTTCCTTGCAGAGGAGACCAAGGAGCCTGAGAGAGTAATTCCCAAGGCATTAATCATAGCTACCCTTATCACTGGCTTGTTAGGGCTTGGAGTGGCAGTTGTCTCCCTAGGGGTTATTCCCTGGCAGAGCCTTGTCAACTCCTCCACCTACATCACTGATGTGACGAGCATTGCCCTGGGTCGCGGCTGGACTCAAATAATAGGCATAGGCATAGTGCTTGCTCTTATAGGCTCAGCAGCAGGAGGGATTATTTCAATGCCAAGGCTTTTGCTTGCAATGGCGCGTGACAAATTATTCATAACCCAGCTAGCAGCTGTTCATGAGAAGAGGAAAACTCCTTACAAGGCGATCATCTTCCAGACCATAGTGTCAGTCATTATCATTATTCTTGGCTTTGGAAAGTACAAGGTCTTGCTGAGCATGTTCGTGCCCTTGGCTCTTATCATGTACATAGCAGTCCTTTTATCTGTGACTATTCTCAGGGTCAGATTAAGGCATGTTAAGAGGGCTTTCAAAGTGCCTTTTGGAAGAATAGGCCCAGCCATCATCTCTCTCCTCTACCTCGGAGTCCTGGCTGCCTGGCTTTACACAGTTCCAGAAGCATACAATCTTTTCAGGATAATCCTCTCCCTAATCTTTTTTGGCATACCAATTTATCTCTTGCTAGTATTTTTCCATAACCCTGATGTTATTGTCAGGTTCACTAATTACCTTGCTCACCTTAACCTTTTAATGGAGGACGTCCTCCTGCCGAGAAAGCTGCGGAGGGAGATTATGGGCTTGTTCAAGGACTTGAGGGATAAGGCAGTTCTTGAGTACGGCGCAGGAGTTGGTACGCTCACCATGCACCTTGCTGAAGCAGTAGGCCCTAAGGGCAGGATATATGCTACTGACATTAGCAGGAGGAACATTAATCTTTTAACCAAGAGGCTCTTGAAAAAAAGCATAAGCCACGTGACTGTTATCCATGATGAACACCAGGTGAACCGGATTCACCCCTCGGTTGAGAATGTTGACATCATCTTTAGCGTTGGAATGATGGGTTATATGCAGGATGTGAAGAAAATACTCAAGGAGATGAACCGCTTATTGCCTGAGTCAGGAAGAATCTGCTTTGTTGAGTATGTTAATTTCTTTAAGTTACTGCCTGATGTCGAGTGGCTATCTGATGCTCAGAAGCTCAAGAATATTTTCAGGGAAGCGGGCTTCTCGGTAAAGATAGAGAAGAGGCGCGGTTTGTTCTGGAACTACCTCTTTGTTTATGGCATAAAGTCAGAAAGGGATGTGCCTGTGATCTGAGTTGAGAAAGCCTTTAACCTGAGTTAAGACTGAGTTAAGAAAATTGCATTATATCAATTGCATTATATCCTGTCAAGGGCATCAACCCCAAAGCACTCCTCAGCGCACTCCCTACAATAAGAGTCTTTTGGAACTCCGCGTACGCAGAACTCAGCTTTATTCCCGCATATTATGCACACAGGGCTCTTCTTCGGCGCAGGCGCTTCAGAAATTTCTTCCTCGTCCTCTTGGTCAGTGATATCCATGAAAATCAAAGGGTAAAGGGGTAAAGGCAGCCAGCTTAGCTGAATAAATGCTCTGCTGTAAAGGAGTAAGATTTAATATTTAAATTTTTTTATGCCTGCCCTAGCCGGTCTTGGATAATTTTTTTGAACAGCAACATATATAAACTCTTAACCTGTTCTTAATACTTAATGAGCGATTTGCCAGAAGGACAAGAAGGAGAAGAGATAATCAGGGTCAGGCTTCCTCGCGGTAATGAAGTCTTTGGAATACTTGACAGGCGCCTCGGAGGAAGCAGGTGCGAGGTAAGATGCCTTGACGGCAAGGCGCGCATATGCAGGATACCAGGTAGGCTTAAGAGGAGATTATGGGTAAGGGAAGGAGATGTTGTCCTGGTAGAACCCTGGGAGTTCGGAGGAGACGAGAAAGGAGATATTGTTTACAAGTATAGGCCGATTCAGGTGCAGTGGCTTAGGCGAAACAACCACTTAGGCAAGCTGGAAGAGCTGGATGAGTTCTAAGATTATTCGCGCTTGCGGCCAATTAATTTTTTATTTGCTAGTAAAGCGAATACTGTGAGCTTTAGCTCACAGATGAGCCGAGCTAGTAAATTAAGAAATCGAGCTGGCGATACCTCGCCCTTTAGGGTGAGGAGAGCCCTCGATTTCTTTTATGTTTCTGAAATTCTTTCGACATTTGTGAAATTTTTCCGGAAAAAGAGCAGGAGGTTATATTAAACAGTTCGATTCCTCATATGCTAGAATGGATAAAATGCAAGAAAGCTTAGAAGGAAAAGTTGAGGAAAAAGAAGATTGGTTAAAGAAATACCATGAACAAGGTGAAAAGCGATATGCTTTACCTGGTTTAGAGGATTATCTTTTAGGAAAAAAGTATGCTTTCCCAGGAGGAACTTTTCTTTTGTCCTGTTCTTCTGAGGTAATGAAAAAAGCTAGTCCGGAAGTCAAAAAGAAACTGTTTAAATTGTTGTATATGGATTCGCTTGTTATAGGAGCATATAAACACAAGAATTATGTTAAAAAGTAATATTATTTTTTATAACTTTCACTTTTTTCCTTTCCTGATTTTCTGTTTATTTTCATTGATGTCTTTTACCAGAATAACAATTCCCAGCCATATCACTCCGATGCAAATCAGCGAGTCTGCAAGATTGAAGACTGGCCAGAACTTTAAGTCTACAAAGTCTATTACAAAGCCTCTGAAGACCCTGTCAATAAGATTGCCAAGAAGCCCTGCAACCACTAGCAGAACAGGAATGACTTGCTCCTTCCTTATCCTGTCAACAAGCATCATAATAATCCCGAGAACAATAACACTTACCCAGGCCAGGAGAGCGTTGTTATCCTTTAGAATGCCAAAGCTGGCTCCTGTGTTCTTGATTAAATGTATAACTGCGAATCCAGCAACATCGATGTATAATCTTTTAGTAATAATCCAAAGCTTTAGCAATTGGTCTAGGAGAACTAGGCTGATAAGCAGCAAAGTGTTTCTTACAAATGGCTTCATAATAGAGTATGGAATAATGCTATAATAAAAATCTTTCTAGTAGCTCCACTTGTCCTTGTACTGAGCGGTTTCGCCTTCTGCTATTCTCTCAAGCCTTTTAAGGCGCTGGCTTACAGAGTCAAGCTCTGCTTTTATAGCATCAAGCTTTGCGCTTATAATCTCTAAGTCCTTTCCAAGATTAATCTCATTAACGGTTTGCGAACCAGGACTCCCATAAGAAGGAGTGGCCGAAGGCACTCTTTCAAAACCCAAAGCCTCTGGCGAGAAGCCTTGCTGATTCGGCTGGCTGCTTGGAGGCATAGCCATGGGACTTCCATAACCCATATCAGGGCTGCCCAGAGGCTCATTCATGCCAGGCGCGCCGCCCAAATCTTGCCCAAAGTTACCCAGGCCGAGGTCATCCCTCTTTTTTCCAAGAAACCTGCCTAAAATCCCCATCATTCACCTCTTTTTGCCAGCGTGGCTCTAATAAATCACTTATTCATAGTTTTAGTATAAAAACTTTACTCTTCACTCCTCCACTCCATTTACACCCAGGGAAGATAGCGTATAACCTTGAAGCTTACGCTCTCCGGATAAACCATGAGTTGATTATCCTTGATATTCTTCACTAGCTCACCCGCACCTTGCTTCTGGAAATAATTCGCAATGAGTGCTGCGAACAAAAAGCTTTTAATTTTTTCATCGTCCCCATAAAAATTTTTGAGCTCAACTTTTAGGATTTCAACGCTTAAGTTATACTTTGCCTGTGTTTTCTCAGCCAGGAGCTGGTAAGGGTCTTTGCTTTTTATCATCTCCAGCATGTCATTCTCATTAAGCTCAACGCCAATGCTCTGGGTGAGCGGCTTTTTAATCACTGCTGGCGTGAAAAAGAAAATCCTGTAATTGCTCTTTAACATATCCTCATACTTTTTATTCCTGAACTTAGTCTCTAACTCCCTTATTTCCTCTGATGTGAAATAATTAAAGCTGTCCAGAGTCAAGGTAAGATTATTCAAGGGTTTAAGCGTGACGCCAGTGTAAAGCCTTTCTTCTTCGTAGAGAAAGAAAGTGTTATTGTTCAGCTTTAAGCCCTTTCTCAAGTTCTCCATGTCCTGATAAACAAGGGCTGTTAACACCATAAGTATTAGCACTAAGAACACCATCAGCTTGGTTATCGCCTTCAAGCCCTCGCTGAAGAACTTGGCAACAAAGTATATTATGCCTAGCCCTAATAGAATGAAAACCAGGATTATTATCTCCACGCGCTCACCCTTTATTTTTCTATTCTCCTAATTTCTGCTCTCCTAAGCATTATTCCTTATTTTTTATAAATCTTTGGAATTACTTTGGCCTATTACCTTGGATTTAGCATGCCTACAAAGCTCTTTCAGGGCGCACTCCCTGCACAAGGGATTTTTCCTGCAAAGCCTCTTAGCATGCTCAACAATAAGGGCGTGGTATTCCTTGAACAAGTTAACATCTTTTTCCAAGTTCTCATGAAATAACTTCTGTAAATCATCATAAGCGATATCCTCTTTGCAAAAGCCAAGCCTTGAAAATATTCTCCTGGTGTAAGCATCAACCACAAAGAATGGCTGCTCATAAGCATAAAGCAGGATTGAATCTGCTGTCTCAGGACCAATGCCCCGGATTTTTAACAGGTTTTCCCGGGTTATTGGCTCTTCTGAATCCAAGAATTTTATCATTGCCTTTATTTTTTTAGCCTTCTGGTTATAATAACCGCTTGGCTTGATTAATTCAGCAAGCCCCTTCTCAGGTAATGCTTTAATCTTTTCCTTGCTCAGCAATTTTGCCTTGTTCAAGTTGATAATTGCTTTCTCCACGTTCTTCCAGCTAGTGTTCTGCGTCAATATGGCGCCGATTATTATCTCGAACTTCCTTTGCTCTGTGCTGGGCTTTTTTCCTTTATGCTCAGGAATGAACTTGTACTTCTCAGTCAGAGGCCACCAGCCCTGAGGGCCGTAGCTTTTGTAAAGAACAGCATACATTGGTTTTTTCATGTTCATAACGGTGTGGTTTGTGAAAGTTTTATAAATAATTATCTCCCCCCACATGTCCGGTGATATGATGAATATTTTATTGTGGATACTTCTAGCAACTTTTATTAATGGTTTAATTGGCCTTATAGGCATATTCTCCCTGTGGATGAAGGAAAAATTCTTCAAGAAAATCATAATGATTCTGGTGGCCTTCTCCGCTGGCGCTCTTCTCAGCGGAGCTTTTTTTCACCTAATGGCAGAAGCCCTAGACATTCTATCGCCTGCTCGGGCATTTGCTTATATGCTAATAGGTTTCATTCTATTTTTTGTTGTTGAACGCTTCCTGCACTGGCATCACTGCCACCACCACGGAGGCAAGTGCAAAGTCCATCCGGTTTCTTATCTAATTGTCTTTGGTGATAGCATCCACAACCTTATCGACGGCATCATCATTGGAGTCAGCTTCCTGGTGAGCATCCCGTTTGGCACAATCACAACCCTCTTAATAATCGGGCACGAAATCCCCCAGGAGCTGGGCAACTTTGGAGTGCTGGTTTATGGAGGCTTTGACAAGACAAAAGCTCTGGTTTATAGTTTCATCTCCCAGCTCACCTGCGTTGTAGGAGGCGTACTTGGCTATGTGTTCTCTAGCAGGATTGAAGGCATTGTCCCTTTCATCCTTCCTTTTGCAGCAGGAGGCTTCATCTACATAGCAGCCTCTGACCTTATACCTGAACTTCATAAGGAGCCAAAGCTCATGAAATCCTTGCTCTCATTCAGCTTTTTCATAATAGGCATAGTGTTCATGTTCATGCTTAAGCTGCTGCTTGAGCATTAAGAGCAAAATTTAAAAATAAACTCATAAAATCCAGTTGATAAAAATGAGAAAACCATACTTGTTTTTGTTCCTGAGCATCTTGCTGGCCTTGATTCCGCTCTCATCAGCCGGTCATGTCGGAGATCCCAATGCAACATATGTGTGCGGTGTTTATTTCACAGGCATTGGCTGCCCTCATTGCGCAAAGGTTGAGCCTTTTCTCAAGGATTTTCTTAATGAGTACCCTAATGTGGCGCTATTAAAGTATGAGATTTACAAGGAGCAGACTAATGTGCCTGTAATGGACACTTACCTTTCGAATTATGGTGTTCCGCCAGGCATTCCGCTGATAATCTTCAGCAAGGATGTTTATATCCAGGGGGATACACCCATAATATCCGATCTTAAATCAACTGTTGACTCCTTAGGAGAGAATCCTTGTCCGATGATGGATGGCTCTGCTGTTGATTTCAAGGAGCTTGAGTGTGATTCCTTGCCTGGCAAGCCAGAGGTGCTTGTTGGGAATGAGAGTGTTTCTGGAGGAGGAAGCTGCGTCGAGCCTAAGCAGGAGTTGACTCTTCTAAAAATCCTTTCATTGGCAGCTGTTGATGCTGTTAATCCTTGCGAGATGGCAGTATTGACCATGATTCTTATTGCCATCCTGACTCATGACCCTAAGAACAGGAGGAAGGTGTTATTGGCAGGGCTTGCTTTTTCTCTGGCAATCTTTTCGATGTACATTGTTTATGGCTTGGTAATCATCAAGTTCTTCCAGGTGGTTCAGCTTCTTAAGGGAGTTGGCTCTGTGATTTACAAGGTTCTGGCTGTTATCGCTATTGTCCTTGGATTATTCAACATCAGGGATTTTGTGCATTACAAGCCTGGCGGGTTTGCAACTGAGATGCCTATCTTCCTTAGGCCTAAGGTTAAGAAATTAATTGCCGGAGTTACTAGTGTCAAGGGTGCTTTTGTGATTGGCTTGCTTGTTACTTTGTTCCTGATCCCTTGCACCATGGGCCCTTATTTTATTGCTGGAGGGCTGCTTTCAGCGCTTGAATTATTAAAGACAGTCCCTTGGCTTTTGCTGTACAACCTAGTCTTCGTCCTGCCTATGATTATCATTACCCTCATAGTTTACTTTGGCTTTACCACTGTTGAGAATGTTTCTGGCTGGAAGGAGAGGAACATAAGATATCTGCACTTGGTGGCAGGAATAATTCTGGTGCTTTTGGGAGTGTCAATGCTGCTAGGTTTGATTTAGAAAAATTTTAGAAAACACATATTTTAGCGTGGTCGAAAGGCAGTATATTCCTGCATTAATAGCCCAACACTGTATGGTTGGTTGGTTTTCCATATTTGGCTTAATTCTTCTCTTGAGCAGGAATTGAGTTTTTCCTCAATGGTTTGGTGCAGCTGCTCTGTGCGCGGCTGATTATTTTCTCTTTTCGCGATTATTTTAGCAGTCAGAAGATCGCTTATTGAAGCTGTTTCCAAAGGCATGGTTTTGATGCGAGATTCATAGTTCCTTATCCTGGTCTCATACCAGGGCAAGGTTTTTGTTTTGAGGTAGGCAAGCATGTCTATATCGGAATCTGAGAAAGATTTCGCAAATGCCATGTTGACCTGCTGCGGTGTGGCTCTGTCAATGCTTATCTTTTGCCCTCCCTTAGCGTCAAGCATCTGGCACTTTGTTTTGAGAAGCTCTCTCTTGGCCTTTTGGATTTCAGGCTCATCATTATGGACGTCATCCTCAAATTGCTCGTAGTACCTTATAAGGTTGCGTCCATGAGAAAGAAGCGCCCTGTAGTCAAGATATGTTTTGCAATTAGATATTGGCTCCATTTTGTACTTACATTGTTTTAACTATTTATAAAGCTTTCGTTTTTTAACTACTTAGAAGTGATTACTTTTAATTTACTTTATCAAAACAGCATTAACCACGCCTTCCTGTCCAGGCCTGTTAGTAACTCTTGCCTTGCCCTTGGAAGTCTCAATAATACTGCCTAGCGTCATGATATTCCTTCTCACATAGTGCCTGTTAGCAGGATTCTCAACCACAGTCTTAATGGTCTCAATACTATGCTTCCTGGTGCTTGGGTCAAACAAGTTAACCTTGTCAGCTAAAAGGAGCCGAGTCTTGCTTCCGCCGCCCTTGGTCTTAGAAGTCCTCGCATCCTGCTCGCCAACCCTTGTGTGCGTAGGCAAGCTGCCTTTTTGATGAAGCCTCTTAGGATAACAAGAAGTGTACCTGCCGCCGCTCGGCTTTCTCTTTGCCCTTCCATGAATAACAACCATGCTCTCCAGAAAAAATAAATCGTTTATAAAGGTTACGATAATAGGTAATATTTAAGTGAAATTAATATTCAGGCGAAATAAAAAAATAATTTCAGAACTCGACCTTATCAATAAGCTGCTTGAAATCTGGCCACTTGCTCTTAGGAATACGCGTCCCTTTCTTGGTTAAGCCAGTGTACTTGGTAGTCTCAACATACTCCCTAATATCAACGCCTGGCTCACCCTGGAACTCATTAATCCTAACCACAACGCTCGTTGCGTCAGTCTTCTTAATCCTACCAATCTCTTTTTCTTCCATCCTCATCCCCCAAATCTATTATTAATTAATCGTAAATTGCGTATGACATATAAAACTTCCCCTTTTTAGGCTCGGATATAGCAACATTTATAAACCCGCTACAACTGCTTCGGATTATTTTAATTAATTTTTTAGGTGATAAAGAATGGAATTACCGAAAGCTTTGCTTTTGGGAAACCATTAAATCACATAAAGGTGATTTTATGGATCTGGCACGACCATTAGATGCTCTGAACAAGGCAAGAGGAAAAAGAGTAATCGTAGAGTTAAAGAATAACAAGCAGTACATAGGCAACATAGAAGCTTTTGACATCCACATCAACGTCGTGCTTAATGATGCAGAGGAAAGGGTTGATGGAGAGATGAAGAGAAAGCTAGGCACGGTCTTCATCAGGGGAGACACCATAACAATAATATCGGTACAATAATAGCAGCGCTGCTTCTTAAGGTGATAACAAAATGACTAAAGGAACGCCCTCAATGGGAAGAAAATCAGGGAAAAAGCTCCATCTACGCTGCAGAAGATGCGGCAAGAGAGCTTATCATATGAATAAGAAGAGATGCTCCTATTGCGGCTATGGCAAGAGTTCCAGATTAAGAAGGTATAACTGGAGAAAGAAGAAGTAAATAGTTAACCTTCTATTTTTATTGCGCTTCTACTATGAGCTTATTGTCTTGTGGATGGATGAATGCTTCTTCTCCTTGCTTTAAGTTCAGATGGTCTGCTATTTTTTTGGGAATTCTGACTGCTAAAGAATTGCCTGACTTCATTATCTTGGTTTTCATTCCAAGACCCCAGATGCCTTTTTTCTTAGCAGCTTCTTCTATCTTCCTTGTTGTTTCTTCGTCGGTGAATGATTCCCTGCACTTGGAGCAAATCTCAGCCGGAAACTCTCCTAAATCCACTCCGAACATGGCTTCTCTTATCTTTCCTTTTTTTAACACTCCTTTCTCGCATATTGGGCACTTCATTTTCACCACCTTAGCTTAATAGTTATTATATAATAACTGCCTTTGATTTTTTTAGCTACGATACAATAATATTTATGATTAAACAATATCTTGTTTGGCTTTTGCAACGTCTTTGAGCCTTGCGTTATCCCCTCTTGAACTTCTTTTTCAGATATGCCTCGCTCTATCATCCGTTCCCTGGCATGCCGGCTGTACATTAGCTTCAATGTATCACCGGTATATACTGTACTTACATGTATTATTTAAATCTTTCTGTTCTTTAGAAACCTACGTCAGCACACTCTCCCTTAAGTCACCCTTAAGCCATAAGTCTCCTGTGCTGTTAACATAAGCAACGCACTCGCTATTATTACCGCGGATAAAGAAGCTGCCTGCTGGCGGAGAGCAGGCAACGCCATTGTTCTCGCTCAGACTTCCAAGCGCGTAAGCATTGCCAGTGCTGTCATCAACCCAGAAGACAGAGCTGCCAGTCGAATTCCTGATAATAAAGTCATTCGCGTCAGGACCTCCTGTTGCCAGCGTTGTAAGGGTTCCTTTCAAGTCAACAGCTCCGAGAGCGTCGAATATTGCGATCGGGTTGCCACTGCTCCTGATGATGAAGCACTTGTAAGAAGTGCAGTTGACGCCGACACCGCCGGTAGATTGAACAATCAAGGTGCCTGTTGCTTCTGCGCTCATTCCGTTGTAGGTTGTGTTGACTTTGACTGTGTAGTTTCCTGCTGTGTTTGGTGCTGTTAGTGTGTAGTTGTAGTTTCCGTCGTTGTCTGTTCTTGGAAGGCTGTGATTCTGGATGTAGCTAGGAGAGGTGGAGTTGTAGATGGCCAGGATTTCATCAGACGAGAGGCTTCTGTTATAGATGCGGACTTCATCGATGCTGCCGTTGAAATAATATGAAGAGCCATAGCCGTTGCCAATTCTAAGCGGGTCAGTGTTGTCGATGTTTGGCCAGGAACTCAAATTAAACTCTAGAGTCACTGCTTTTTCTACTCCGTCAACATAAACTATTATATCATTAGCAGCCTGGTCTGCAATTGCAACAATATGATGCCAGTTACCATCCACCACATCATCCGTGGTATAACCACTTCTTTCTCTTACCAGGTCATCCTCTATATATACAACCGTTATTTTTTTACCTGGTGTTGCGCCATGGCTATCAGCTCCCGTAATAACTACTGCGTATTGCTCATAAACACCAACAGTATTAGACCTTTTACTGACCATTGCTGCTACTTGATTTATATTAGGAGGTTTTGCCCATAATGATATTGTCCAACTAGTATTTCCTGGCCTTAGGCTTGAGCTATCAGAAATGTTAATGAAATCATTGCTTCCGTCGAACTGGTAAACCCCTCCGTATTTTCCACTTGCGTTGTAGCTAGCTCCGCTGATTGTTCCGTTATTGCCGTTTTTGCTGAAGTCATATACTTTGGTTGAGTTTTCTCCGTAAGCTGTGCTGTTATCAAGGTGGTAATATGCTGCTAATCCATAATCTGGGTTGGTGTAGTCTGTTTTTAGCGTTGCTGCGCTGTTGCCGTAATAAGCATATATTGTGTTGTTGGCATTGCCTGTTAGGTTGGTCCATATCCAGTATATTGTGTTGGCTGTGTTGCATGTGCTTGTTTCCAAGGTGTATTGTAGTTCATTTCCAGAAGTATCTGTGAATCTTGTATCATTGCAATAAGATTGCATTTTGCCTTGGCTTATCAGGTCGCTAGTTGAAAGGTTAGTCAGGACTATGGTGTTGTTTAGGCTGGTGCTTACGAGTGATGTTATGTTTATTTTTGCTCTGTAAGAGAAGCTGGTGTTCCACCAGGTTATGTTGTTGGCTTCAAGCAGGTTGGTGTTGCTATTCTTGAAGTATTGGGTGTTGTTAATGTATATGTTGACTGGATTATTAGTTACGTTGGTACCTTCAGTATCGTTGACATGCCCGTAAATACTAACATTATTTGATGCTGTTACCGGGTTGGGACTGAGGTCAAGACTGATGTTGATATAGCTTTCTTCTATTGTTAGTGTGCTGGTTGTTTCTGCATTCATTCCGTTGTAGGTTGTGTTTACCTTTACTTCGTAGTTGCCTGCTGTTGCTGTGCTCCATGTATAATTATAGTTTCCATCGCTGTCAGTCACAAGCATTACCCTTTCATTGCTTGTTGAGGCTTGAGATGGCTCGATTGCAGAATATTTTCTCACTAGGACCCAATCAACTTTTTGCAGCACAACGGCAGATGCTGCCCTGTGGCTAAAGCTTATAGTAATGTTCTTGCTTGAAAGCGATTGGCCAACCGAAAAGTTTTGGGTCGCAGATTCAATAGAGTAATTACAGTTATCATTATCCTTATATATTAAGCGTGCCCGATACCAGGTAGTGTTTCTGAAAGTATGTATTGCTGCGATAGAGCTATTCATTGTGCCTGATATTTCTCTTCTTAAAGTTATATTGTGGTCATAGTTCTGACGACCTATGATGTAATTATCCTTGTCTGTCCCAACTCCCAGAATCATATTTGTGAACTGATTAATATATGTGCCTGACGAAGTTTGGTTAAAAAGCATATACGCTTCTATTATAAAATTGCTTTCGCTCATGGAGCTTTGGCTTATTACTGAGCGGCCGAACCAGCCAGCTGTTACTCCATCTTCAGTTCCTGTGTCTGACGACGTTCTTGTCCCGTTAAATATGAGGACTCCGTTAGAGACGCTGGGCGTGTTATAGCCTACACTTATATTGTAGGCAAAAGGGCCATTATTTTCTTGAACATAGTTCCCAGTGCTCCACTGGCTCAGGTCTGCGCTGAAGTCATCAAAGAAATAAAAAACAGCAGTTCCGTTGCTAGCTGCATCAGCTCCGCTATTTCCATAATAAGCGTAAATGCTATTTGTAGCGCTGGCTGTCAAATTGGCTTTTATCCATATGATTGTAGAGCTGGTATTACACCCGCTTTCAATCCAGTAAGCCAGCTCATTTCCATTATTATCAGTAAACCTTAAGTCCTGACAACTTGATTGTAACTTGTTAGCGGATATCAGGCTTTGGGTATCTACTGTAATATTAACAGGAAAGTTCGTGAGATTAGTTCCATTATTCTCAGAAATATTTATTTGTTTATGATAAGTCCAGCCAGTGTTCCACCATGATGCTGCTGTACCCTCTAATAACCCTGTGCTTGTGGCTTGATAATATGGTGTGTTATTTATGTAAATATGTACTGCATTATTAGAAACATTTGTTCCGTCGCTCTGGTTAACACGCCCAGATATGCTGACATTCTTATTGGTGAATGCAGGGTTCGGGTTAAGGTTCAGGCTTATGTTCATGTACATCACTAGCACGCTACCATCCATACTGACCTCATTCCCGCTGCTATCATTTGCAAACACAGTGTAAGTGTGATTAGCACTGACCAAGGTGCTTACGCTGTCGTTCCAGTATATTTCTCCTGAGCCTCCATTGCTCATAGGCCAGTAAGTTCCGTTAAGCAAAACCCTGACAGTGTCTATGGGCGAGCCTGTAATGTTGGCTGTTATGTTAATGTTTTGTCCTGGGAAGGCATGGTTAGGGCTTGCGTTCACAGAGTTAATTGTGATATTAACAATAATGAACTGCCAGGTCGTGCTCCACTCACTCCAGGCTCCGCTCTCATTCCTCCTAGTATCATTATCAAGGACTTTGACTTTCCAATAATAAGTGGTTGAATTAAGCTCTGAGACTATCCTGGAGCTGTTGGTTGTGTTCTCTGCAATGTCAAACTCAGGGCTTGAGAAGTCTGAATCATTATCAACAACTAAATTAAATCCCCATTGAGGATCATTATTAGGGTCAGAGTAAATCCAGGAAATGTTTAGTGATGCTAATGGATGGCTAGAATCATTATCAGGACTGAATGGAATTACGCTAGGAGGATTATTAGTGCAGCCATAGAAGATGGTGCCGTTACCTCCTGATTGTGCTGAATAACCATTACCTCCAGTAGTGGTGTTGGTAATAGTGGTTATAAAAGTAGTTTCATTACAATAAGTAGTATATATAAGAGCTATTCTTCCTCCTGCTCCTCCTCCTCCGTTGGTATTGCCAGTTCCACCATTGCTAGTTAATACTCCTGTTCCTGAAAAATTATGTGCTGTTAGGTAGATGCTTCCACCGCTTGCCCCTGCCGCATCCCATCCTGCCTGGCTATCATGATTTGCTTCTCCAGCTGCTCCGTTATGGGTTATGTTACCAGTGATGTTTATGGTTCCTGCGGCATTAATGATTACGAACCCCCCACCATCTCCTCCTCTGCATTGGTGGCCCCCACAGGATGCTCCTCCTCCTCCGCTTCCCAGCTGGTTTGGTGCGGTTCTTGAACCATAGAATACTCCCCCTGTTCCTGTTTGTCCATTGGATCCGTTTCCTCCATATCCTGCTCCTCCACCTCCCCTGTCACTGCCATATGTTCCGTTTCCCGGTCCGTTTCCTGCTCCTCCGTATCCTCCTGTGTATCCTTTTCCTGTTGTGTTTATGTTTCCTCCTGATTCTAGTGTGAATTTAGTGCATGTTATGTTGATGATGTAGCTTTGTGTGTTTGTGTTGTCTGTGTGTGTTAGTGTTGCTCCGTTTTGTACTGTTATGTTGCTTGTTCCTTTTATTGGTGTGTTTAGGTATAATGTCCCTGCTAGAATATTTAGTGTGTCGGTTATGTTGAGTGGGTTTGCTGTGATGTTTGCTCCTTGTATTGTTGCGTTTGTTAGATTGGCCCATTTTAGTGTGATGGTTTCTGTGATGTTGGTTATTCCTGTTGTTCCTGCGTTGTTGTTGATTATTAGTCCTCCATAACTCTCGCTTGTTTGTTTTAGATACGTTGTTCCTGCTCCTCCGTATGCGTAGCCTGTTCCTCCTGTTGCTGTTATTGTTCCTGTGTATGCGTTGGTGGTGTAGTAGATTGCTATTCTTCCTCCTGCTCCTCCTCCTCCGTTTATATTTCCTGATCCTCCGTTTGCGTTTATTGTTCCGTTTCCTTTGAACTCCATTGTTGTTAGATATATTGCCGCTCCGCTTCCTCCTGCTCCATCGTACCCGCTCATTGCATCGTGATTTGCTTCTCCATTTTGTCCGTTTGAGGTTAGGGTTCCGTTTATGGTTATTGTGTTTGTTGCGTTTATTATTATTAGTCCTCCTCCGCTTCCTCCTCTGCATTGGTGGCCCCCACAGTTTGCTCCTCCTCCTCCGCTTCCTTGTTGGTATGGGATTGTTACTGATTCGTATGTTGATCCTCCTGTTCCTGTTTGCCCGTTTGCTCCGTTTCCTCCATATCCTGCTCCTCCACCGCCCCTGTCACTACCATATGTCCCGTTTCCCGGTCCGTTTCCTGCTCCTCCGTATCCTCCTGTGTATCCTTTTCCTGTTGTATTAATCATTCCTCCTGCTTCTATTGTTAGGTTGACACAAGAAATGTTTATGATGTAGCTTTGTGTGTTGGTGTTGCCTGTGTGTGTTAGTGTTGCTCCGTTTAGGATGTTTACTTGGCTTGTTCCTGTTATTATGTTGTTTAGGTTTAGTGTTCCTTGTATGTTTAGTGTGTCTGTTATGTTGATATTGTTTCCGAATATTGTTGCGTTTGTTAGGTTGACGTAGTTGAGTGTTAGTGTTTCTGTGATGTTGGTTATTCTTGTGTTGTATTCGTAGTTGTTTATTATTAGTGTTCCGTAGTTTTCTGTTGTTGCTTTTAGGTATGTTGTTCCTGCTCCTCCTGCTTCTGCTGTGTTTCCGTTTCCTCCTTTGTTTGTTATGGTTCCTGTGTATGTGTTTGTGTTGTAGTAGATTGCTATTCTTCCTCCTGCTCCTGCTCCTCCATCGGTGGTTGTGTCTGCGCTGTTTCCTCCGTTGCTTGTTATTTGTCCTGTTCCTGTGATTGTGTTGGTGGTTAGGTATATGCTTCCTCCTGCTCCTCCTCCTCCGCTGGTTGAGCTTCCGCTTATTGAGCTGGTGTTTCCGTTGGTTTCTATTGTTCCGTTGTTGGTTATTGTTCCTGTTGCTTGTATTATTATTAGTCCTCCTCCGTTTCCTCCGTATGCGGTGTTGTATCCTACTCCTCCTCCGCTTCCTATTTGTGTGGGGTTTGTGATGTTTCCGCAGTTGCTGTTTCCTCCTTTTCCTCCTGCTGCTCCTCCTGTTTGTCCTGTTCCTCCTATTCCTCCGTGCCCTGCTCCTCCCCCTCCTGCTGTGTTGGCTGAGTTGCTTATTCCTGTTCCGTTGCATGGTCCGCTTCCGTTTGCGCCTATTTCTCTTCCTCCTATGTATCCTTTTCCTGTGGTGTTAATGAGTCCTCCGCTTTGGACTGTGAGGTTGGTGCATGTTATGTTTATTATGTAATCTTGTGTGTTTGTGTTGCCTGTGTGTGTTAGTGTTGCTCCGTTGAATAAGGTTGCTTGGCTTGTTCCTTTTATTGGTGTGTTTAGGTATAGTGTTCCCGGTAGAATGTTGAGAGTATCTGTTATGTTTATTGGGTTGTTTATTATGTTGTTTCCTTGTATTGTGCTGTTTGTTATGTTTGCCCAGTTTAGTGTTATTGTTTCTGTGATGTTTGTTATTGCTGTGTTTCTTTCTTGGTTGTTTATTATTATTCCTCCGTATGTTTCTGTTGTGCTTTTTAGGTATGTTGTTCCTGCTCCTCCGTTTGTGTAGCCTGTTCCTCCTGTGTTGCTTATTGTTCCTGTGTAAGTATTTGTTAAGTAGTTTATGCTTATTCTTCCTGCTCCTCCTGCTCCTCCTCTGTATGTTGTTCCGTCTTGTCCTCCGTCTCCTCCGTTTGTTTCTATGTTTCCTGTTCCTGTGATGGTGTTTCCTGCTGTTAACCAGATTGAGCCTGCGCTTCCTCCTCCTCCTTGGGCGTTTATGTGGTCGTATCCTTTTTTTCCGTTTGCTGTTATTGTTCCTGTTATGTTTATTGTGTTTGTTGCGTTGATTATTATTAGTCCTCCTCCTGCTCCTCCTGGGTAGCTGTTGGTGTAGCTGTATCCTCCTCCGCTTCCTATTTGTGTTGGGTTTGTTATGCTGTCGTATGTTGTTCCTGGTGTTGCTCCTGATGATCCTGTTCCTCCTGTTCCTCCGTGGGTTGCTCCTCCTCCTCCGTAGTCCCATGTTCTTGTGTCGTTTGCTCCTGCTCCTGGTCCGAAAGTGCTTCCATATCCTTTTCCTGTTGTATTAATCATTCCTCCTGCTTCTATTGTTAGGTTTGCACAAGAAATGTTTATGATGTATGTTTGTGTGTTTGTGTTTTCTGTGTGTGTTAGTGTTGCTCCGTTTTGTATGAATACGTTGCTTGTTCCTTTTATTGGTGTGTTTAGGTATAGTGTTCCCGGTAGAATGTTGAGAGTATCTGTTATGTTTATTGGGTTGTTTATTATGTTGTTTCCTTGTATTGTGCTGTTTGTTATGTTTGCCCAGTTTAGTGTTATTGTTTCTGTTATGTTGGTTATTCCTGTTTGGCCTGCGTTGTTGTTGATTATTAGTCCTCCGTATGTTTCTGTGCTGCTTTTTAGGTATGTTGTTCCTGCTCCTCCGTAATTGTATCCTGGTCCTCCTGTTGCTGTTATGCTTCCCGTGTATGTGTTTGTTGTGTAGTAGATTGCTATTCTTCCTCCTGCTCCTCCTCCTCCGTAGTATGTTGTTCCGTCTTGTCCTCCTTTTCCTCCGTTGGTTTGTATTGTTCCTGTTCCTGTGAAGTCGTTTGCTGTTAGGTATATGCTTCCTCCGCTTCCTCCTCCTCCTTGTCCGTTTGCGTTGTTGTATCCTTGTGCTCCGTCGGCGGTTATTGTTCCGTTGTTGTTGATTGTTTCTGTTGCTTGTATTATTATTAGTCCTCCTCCGCTTCCTCCTGGGTAGCTGTTGGTGTAGCTGTATCCTCCTCCGCTTCCTATTTGTGTTGGCTGGGTTATTGAGCCGTATGTTATTCCTCCTCCTATTCCTCCCGATCCTGCGCCACCGATTCCTCCGTGTCCTGCTCCTCCTCCTCCGTAGTCCCATGTTCTTGTGTCGTTGGCTCCTGATCCTGGTCCGAAAGTGCTTCCATATCCTTTTCCTGTTGTATTAATCATTCCTCCTGCTTCTATTGTTAAGTTAGCACAGGTAATGTTCAAATAATAAAGTTGAGAATTAGTATTATCGCCGTGTGTTAAGGTTCCGTTGCTTTCAATGATGAGATTGTTTAGGGTGAGCGAAGCATTAAGAATTTTGGTTGAATTTATCCAGCATGTTGTTGAATAGTTTCCTCTGTCGCATAGGCCTTCTGCAATGCTGAATTGATGATGTATAGAATCAGGATTGATGTTATTCTTGCTGTCATTGCACTTATAATAAAGATTATAATCAAATGTAGGTGTCAATCCAGTATAGTTGAAAGTGTGGTTTTTTCCTCCTGTGACGTTAAACCTGGTTCCTTGCGTGTTGAAGTCAAAGCTCGCTGTTGTCAGATTGTATTTGCAAGTACTGTTCTCATCAGTAGTGATGTTAATCCGCACCCACTGAGTGGTGTTGAGCAGCCAAGAGTTATTGACAGGATTGATTATGGTTATGTTTGGCGGAGTGGTATCATTAACTGTTAAGTTATATCTTCCGCCAGTGCCCGTGTTCAGGCTCCTATCTGTGCAGTTAATAGTCCAATTATAATAGCCATTAGGCATAATCTTGGTGAAGCTCAGGTTAGTATTTTTTGTTATTGAAGACTCTGTCTGGTCAATTGCATCATTTATTATTAGTGAGCAATTAAGAACCTTATTCACATCTGAAACATTGTAAACAAAGGTTGCATTATCCCACTCCCACAAGGTATTATTAGTTGGCGTTAGCAGAGTAACAGTAGGCGGCGTGGTGTCAAGGTATTGGAATGTTCCTCCGGTTCCTGTGTTCCAGCTTTGGTCAGTGCAATTAACACTCCAGTTAAAGTTACCGTTAGTGTTAAAGTTAAAGGTTTGATTAATATTCTGAGTAATAGTCCAGTTAGTCTGGTTAATCACATTATTGATTATTAAGGAACAGTTCCATATAAGATTAGTATCGTTGACATTATAGGTGAAATTCATATTGTCAGTGTCAACCACAGTAAGGTTCTGCGGAAACATTAAGGTTACATTCGGCAGTATAGTGTCAATGACCAAGGTCCTGTTAAGAGGAGCAAAGAAACAGCTAGCTGCAGAGTCGCAAGCATAACAATTCCAGGTATAATGAGCATCAGGCAGGTTCTTTGAGAACGTCGTGGTATTAGTGATTCCGTCCACGTCTATGGTTTCATTAGCATACCACCCTGTGCTGTTAAGGTACAAGGTGATATTATTCAATTCATAGTTGCTCATGGCTGTGCAATTGAAGATTGCGGGAATAGAGGATAGGTTTACACTTTCAACTGGAGAATTAAGCCTGACGCTGGTCTGGTTGGCTTCCTGCACAATAATTTCTTGCGAGCTGCTGGAATTCATATAGATACCTGACAACAAGCCATCAGCATCAGTCAGCAGAGCATAAACCTTTGTGGAATAATTATAAACCTCATAATCCCTGCCTGGCATTAACCCTAAAATATTATAAGTGAAATTCGTAACCGTGTCCGAGGTGTCATTCCATTTCACATAGCTCTGGTTCCATGTTGGTGTCAGGAGATTTCTGGTTATGTTAATGCTTGCGTTGGGATTAACAATTATTAAGTTAACATCCCCGACTATTCCTGGACAAGAAATTCCTGTGGCTGATTTACACTTGAAAATGGTTCCTGCACTTCCATTAACATAACCAAGCCCCCCTTGAACACTCACTCCGCCAGCATAAGAACTGGTAATATAATTCAGAGCTATTCTTCCTCCTGCTCCTCCTCCTCCTGTGAAGGTGCCTGAAACTACTCCTTTTCCTCCGTTGCTTGTTATGTTTCCTGTTCCTGTGAATGTGTTTGTTAGGAGGTATATTGAGCCTCCGCTTCCTCCTCCTGCTACGTAGTTGTTTCCTCCTCCTGTTCCGTTAAGTCCGTCTGCGTTTATGTTTCCTGTGATGTTTATTGTGTTTGTTGCGTTGATTATTATTAGTCCTCCTCCGTCTCCTCCTTCGTAGCCAGCTTGTCCTCCTCCTCCTCCTCCGCTTCCTAGTTCTGTGGGTGTGGTTATGCTGTCGTAGGTTGGTCCTCCTGAAGCACTTACGGCTCTGTATCCTGTTCCTCCGTTTCCTCCGTGTCCTGCTCCTCCTCCTGTGTAACTGTTGTATGTTCCTGCTCCTGGTCCGTTTCCTGCTGTTGTTATTCCTCCTGTGTATCCTTTTCCTGTTGTGTTTATGTTTCCTCCTGATTCTAGTGTGAATTTAGTGCATGTTATGTTGATGATGTAGCTTTGTGTGTTTGTGTTGTCTGTGTGTGTTAGTGTTGCTCCGTTTTGTACTGTTATGTTGCTTGTTCCTTTTATTGGTGTGTTTAGGTATAATGTTCCTGCTAGAATATTTAGTGTGTCGGTTATGTTGAGTGGGTTTGCTGTGATGTTTGCTCCTTGTATTGTTGCGTTTGTTAGATTGGCCCATTTTAGTGTGATGGTTTCTGTTATGTTGGTTACTCCTGTTGTTTTGTCGTTGTTGTTTATTATTATTCCTCCGTATGTTTCGCTTGTTTGTTTTAGGTATGTTGTTCCTGCTCCTCCGTTTTCATATCCGCTGTTTCCTGTTGCTGTGATTCCTCCTGTGTAGTTGTTGGTTGTGTAGTAGATGCTTATTCTTCCTCCTGCTCCTCCTCCTCCTGTGAAGGTGCCTGAAACTATTCCTTTTCCTCCGTTGCTTGTTATGTTTCCTGTTCCTGTGAATGTGTTGGTTATGAGGTAGATGCTTCCTCCGCTTCCTCCTCCTGCTACGTAGTTGCTTTCTCCTGTTCCGTTAATTCCGTTTGCGTTTATGTTTCCTGTGATGTTTATTGTGTTTGTTGCGTTTATTATTATTAGTCCTCCTCCGTCTCCTCCGTTTGCGGTGCTTCCGCTTCCTCCTCCTCCGCTTCCTAGTTCTGTGGGTGTGGTTATGCTGTCGTAGGTTGGTCCTCCTGATGCACTTACGGCTCTGTATCCTGTTCCTCCGTTTCCTCCGTGTCCTGCTCCTCCTCCTGTGTAACTGTTGTATGTTCCTGCTCCTGGTCCGTTTCCTGCTGTTGTTATTCCTCCTGTGTATCCTTTTCCTGTTGTGTTGATGTTTCCTCCTGTTTCTATTGTTAGGTTGTTGCATGTTATGTTTATGTAGTAGCTTTGTGTGTCGGTGTTGTCTGTGTGTGTTAGTGTTGCTCCGTTTAGGATGTTTACTTGGCTGGTGCCTATTATTGGTGTGTTTAGGTATGTTGTTCCTGCTAGTATGTTTAGTGTGTCTGTTATGTTTATGCTTGTTCCGTTTATTGTGGCGTTTGTTATGTTTGCCCAGTTGAATTGTTGTGTTGTTGTTATGTTTGTTATTCCTGTGTTGTAGGCGTAGTTGTTGATTATGAGTCCACCGTATGTTTCTGTGCTTGCTTTGAGATAGGTTGTTCCTGCTCCTCCGTATTCATATCCCCAGTTTCCTTTGTTTGTTATGCTTCCGGTGAAAGTATTGGTTGTGTAATGAATTGCTATTCTTCCTCCTGCTCCTCCTCCTCCGTCCTGACTTTTATCTCCTCCTCCTCCTGCATTCGCGGTTAAATTTCCACTTCCTGTAAGAGTGTTTGCAATGAGATATATGCTTCCTCCGCTTCCTCCTCCTGCTCCGTATATGCTGCTTCCGGCTGTTCCGTTATTTCCGTCTGCGATTATTTGTCCTGTGATGTTTATTGTTCCTGTGGCATTGATTATTATTAGTCCTCCTCCGTCTCCTCCTGTTGATTGGTATCCTTTTCCTCCTCCGCTTCCCATTTGTGTTGGTTGTGTTATTGAGTCGTAGCTTGGTCCTCCTGCTCCTCCGCTAGCTCCTCCATCTCCGCTTTCTCCTCCGTGTCCTGCTCCTCCTCCTGCAATGGCTGCGCTTACATAGCTGACTCCTCCTCCTGGGCCAGAGCCATTTACTCCATCAGTGCTTGAGCCGGCATATCCTTTTCCTGTTGTGTTGATGAGGGCTCCGCTTTCTAGTGTGAAGTTGTTGCATGTTATGTTTATTATGTAGCTTTGTGTGTCGGTGTTGTCTGTGTGTGTTAGTGTTGCTCCGTTTTGTATGAGTACTTGGCTGGTGCCTATTATTGGTGTGTGTAGGTATGTTGTTCCTGCTAGAATGTTTAGTTGGTCTGTTATGTTTATTGGGTTTCCTGTAATTCCTGTTCCTTGTATTGTGCTGTTGGTTATGTTTGCCCAGTTTAGTGTTATTGTTTCTGTGATGTTTGTTATTCCTTCTGCAGCTAGCCTGTCATTGTTGTTTATTATTATTCCTCCGTATGTTTCTGTTGTGCTTTTTAGGTATGTTGTTCCTGCTCCTCCGTCGTATCCGTCGTTTCCTATTCCTCCTGTGTTTTGTATTGTTCCTGTGTATGTGTTGGTGGTGTAGTGTATTGCTATTCTTCCTCCTGCTCCTGCTCCTCCGTCTCTTGATTGTATTCCTCCTCCTCCTCCGCTGGCGTTTATTGTTCCGTTTCCGGTTATTGTTCCTGTGTTTATGTATATGGTTCCTCCTGCTCCTCCTCCTCCTCCTGAGTAGCTTCCTCCGTTTGTTCCTGGGTTTCCGTTTGCTGTTATTGTTCCGTTTGTTGTGATTGTTCCGGAGGCTGTAATGCTTAGTAGTCCTCCTCCTGCTCCTCCTGTTCCGTCTGTGTATCCTCCTCCTCCTCCGCTTCCTATTTGTGTGGGGTTGGTTAGGTTGTCGCAGCTGTTGCCTCCTGCGTATGCTGCTTGTGATTGTCCTCCGTTTCCTCCGTGTCCTGCTCCTCCTCCTCCTGCGTAGGTTGTTCCAGTTCCTGTTCCGTTGCATGGCCCGTTGCCATTGGTTCCTGTTGATGCTGTTCCTCCAGTATAGCCTTTGCCGGTTATGTTTATGGTGGCTCCGTTTTCAATTGTTAGGTCTGTGCAGGTTATGTTTATTGTGTAATCCTGAGTGGCTGCGTTATTTGAGTGGCTTAGTGTTGCGCCGCTTTGTATAAGAACTGTGCTGTTGCCTGTGATTATGTTGTTGAGGTATGTTGTTCCTTGTATTATGTTGAGTTGGTTGGTTATGTTTATTTGTGCTCCTCTTATTGTGTTGTTGGTTATGTTTGCCCAGTTTAGTGTTATTGTTTCTGTGATGTTTGTTATTCCTTCTGCAGCTAGCCTGTCATTGTTGTTTATTATTATTCCTCCGTATGTTTCTGTTGTGCTTTTTAGGTATGTTGTTCCTGCTCCTCCGTCGTATCCGTCGTTTCCTATTCCTCCTGTGTTTTGTATTGTTCCTGTGTATGTGTTGGTGGTGTAGTGTATTGCTATTCTTCCTCCTGCTCCTGCTCCTCCGTCTCTTGATTGTATTCCTCCTCCTCCTCCGCTGGCGTTTATTGTTCCGTTTCCGGTTATTGTTCCTGTGTTTATGTATATGGTTCCTCCTGCTCCTCCTCCTCCTCCTGAGTAGCTTCCTCCGTTTGTTCCTGGGTTTCCGTTTGCTGTTATTGTTCCGTTTGTTGTGATTGTTCCGGAGGCTGTAATGCTTAGTAGTCCTCCTCCTGCTCCTCCTGTTCCGTCTGTGTAGCCTCCTCCTCCTCCGCTTCCTATGGTGGTTGGGTTGGTGATGTTGCCGTAGCTTTTTCCTCCTGCGTATGCTGCTTGTGATTGTCCTCCTTGTCCTCCGTGTCCTGCTCCTCCTCCTCCTGCGTAGGTTGTTCCAGTTCCTGTCCCGTTGCCTGGTCCGCTTCCATTGGCTCCCGAGGCAGCCGCACCACCTGAATAGCCTTTGCCAGCTATATCTATGGTTGCTCCGCTTTCAATTGTTAGGTCTGTGCAGGTTATGTTTAAGGTATAAGCCTGGGTCGCTATGTTAGCTGTATGGCTCAGAGTTGCGCTGTTTTGGATAAGGACTGTGCTGTTGCCTGTGATTATATTATTGAGATATGTTGTTCCTTGTATTATGTTGAGTTGGTTGGTTATGTTTATGCTTGTGCCGTTCATAGTATTATTTGTGATGTTGACCCAGCTGAAAGTGTAAATGTCTGTGATGTTGGTTATTCCTTCTGCAGCTAGCCTGTCATTGTTGTTTATTATTATTCCTCCGTATGTTTCTGTTGTGCTTTTTAGGTATGTTGTTCCTGCTCCTCCATCGTATCCGTCGTTCCCTATTCCTCCTGTTGCTGTTATGGTTCCTGTGAACGAATTAGTTGTATAATATATTGCGACGCGCCCTCCTGCTCCTCCTCCTCCATCTCTTGAGCTTTGTGTTCCTCCGTTTCCTCCGCTGGCGTTTATGGCTCCGGTTCCTTTGAAAGTGCTTGCGCTGATGTAGATGCCTCCTCCTGCTCCTCCTCCTCCTGCAGAGTTAGTTGCTGACACTCCATTGTTTCCCCTGGCTAAAATGGTTCCATTATTATCTAAGAAACCTGTGACTGTGATTAGGATAAGACCTCCTCCTGCTCCTCCTGCTGCGTCGTTGTATCCTCCTCCTCCTCCGCTTCCTATGGTAACTGGGTTGGTGATGTTGCCGTAGCTTTTTCCTCCTGTTATGCTGCTCTGTGACTGCCCTCCGTTTCCTCCGTGTCCTCCTCCTCCTCCTCCTGCGTATGATTCCCCTGGCCCGCTTCCGCCTCCTGTTCCGTTTCCATTGGCACCTGTGCCTGCTGCACCCCCGCCATAGCCCTTGCCAGTAACATTGATTTTTCCACCGGACTCAATAGAGATATTGGCTGCAGTTATGTTCACGTAATATGTCTGGGAATTTGAGTTACTGGTGTGAGTCAGAGTTCCATTACTCCCAATTATTAAATTAACAAAAGAATAAGAGCCGTTCATTACCTTTGTAGAATTAATTGTGCACGTTGTTTCATTGTCCCCTGTGTCGCAGGGATATGCTGCGCTTGCAAATTTCAAACTTAAAATTAAGACAAACAGAGTCAATAATATTTTTATAACAGGTTGAGAGCTGGCGCTCTGAGAATGAGGATTGTTGGTTGGCGAGCTATATCTAGCTGAGGTATTACTTCTAACTAGATCTAGTTTTCCTCTTCTCATAACTCGCCAACTCTCAACCTATTTTTGTTGTGTAAATCACAAATTTTGTGAACATAAAATTTCAAAATAATTTAGCTTAAATCAACTCAAGTCAATGATGACGTGGCCTGTTGCCTTGATGGTCATGTTGCCTGCTGAATTGACTGAAATGTTACCGTAGTTCGTATCATCATAACTAATCCTTAGCTGGTTGCTTGTTGAATTAAGATGAAGCTGCGCCAGAGGAAGGACTGTGCCTATGCCTATCTTGTTGTTAGTTCCATCTAGGAATATGCTTGTGCCAAAGGTGTAGTTTCCTGTTGCTGTGTCTCCTGTGTTGAAGAGATAATAGTCTTGCACGCTGAAAGCAGTGCCTGTCAGTATTAATCCTGTGCTGTTGGTGTATGTTGTGTCTGTGTCTGTGAATTGTGCTGTTAGGTTGTCTCTTCCTGTTATTTGCATGTTTAGTGTTTCTGTTGCTCCGCTTGTGCTGAATCCTATGCTTGTGGTGTAGTTGTTTTGTTCTGTTCCTGTTTGGTATCGGGCATCGCTGTAGGTGCTGTTGTAGAATCCTAGTATTTGTATGTTGTAGGTTGTGTTTATGCTTGTTATTGAGTTATTCTGTGCAGTATTTGTGGCGTCTACTATTGCTTGTGTTGTTTTTCCTGCAATTGTTGTGTTCATTCCTTGTAGGCTTAGGTCTAGGCTTCCGTTCATCATTCTTGCTCCTACTAAGCTTAATACTGTTGCGTTCATTGCTCTTGCTCCTACTTCGCTCATAAGAGTAGCATTCATAGCTCTAGCTCCAACCTCTAATAATATTGTGTTGTTTTGTGCGGTGTTTGTGGCGTCAACGGTTGTAGTGGCTGCTTTTAGTCCTATTGTTGTGTTCATTCCTTGTAGGCTTAGGTCTAGGCTTCCGTTCATCATTCTTGCTCCTACTTCGCTCATAAGAGTTGCGTTCATTGCTCTTTCTCCGACAAGGCTTAGAACTGTTGCGTTAAGCATCCTAACACCTACTTCTGCTAGCAAGGTATTATTTTGAGCAGTATTTGTAGCGTCAATTACTGTAAGATTAAGGAATCCTAGGACTTGAATATTACTGCTCGTGTTTACGCTGTTTATTAGGTTTGTTTCGTTGTATGCTGCTGCTCTTAGGTTTATTGTGTTGTTTAGTTTTGTTTCGTTAAAGGTGAATTGTAATGTGCTTAGGTATAGGTAGGTGTCGTCTGCTGTGTATGTTGTGTCTGTGTCTGTGAATTGTGCTGTTAGGTTGTCTCTTCCTGTTATTGCCAGGTTTAGTGTTTCTGTTGCTCCGCTTGTGCTGAATCCTATGCTTGTGGTGTAGTTGTTTTGGTCTGTGTCAATATCTGTGAACTGAGCAGTCAAATTAGCCATACCAGTCCTAGCCAAATTAATTGTTTTAGTGGTCGTTCCATCAACACTAATCGCAGTAGTATAATTATTTCCGTCTCCGCTAGCAGCTACCGCGCTGCATTCTACTCCACTAGTTGTTGTATTCTCAACATATTCTCCTTCAGGGCAATTGCCTGTCAAAGCCTTCAAGGCTATGGTAGTGTTTTGTGCGGTGTTAGTAGCATCAACAGTTGTCTGGCTTGCCTTCGTCCCTATAGTCGTGTTCATACCCTGTAAACTAGAATCCAAGCTACCATTAACCATTCTTGCTCCTACCAAGGTGTTGACCGTTTCGTTAAGCATCCTAGCACCCACTAAGGTGTTGACTGTTGCATTCATTGCCCTGGCTCCCACCTCTGAGAGAATAGTATTGTTTTGCGCTGTGTTAGTGGCGTCCACTGTTGTTGTACTGGCCTTTAATGCTATTGTTGTGTTCATTCCTTGTAGGCTTAGGTCTAGGCTTCCGTTCATCATTCTTGCTCCTACTTCTGTGTATAATGTTGCGTTCATAGTTCTAGCTCCTACTTCGGAGTAAAGTGTAGCATTCATAACTCTGGCACCAACTTCGCTCATTAGTGTTGCGTTCATTGCTCTTGCTCCGACCTCAGAATATAAGGTTGCATTCATAACCCTCGCTCCCACTTCTGAAAGTAGGGTGTTGTTCTGGGCAGTATTGGTGGCGTCAATTATTGTTGTATTTAGAAATCCTAAAACTTGTATGTTGTAGCTTGTGTTTACGCTGTTTATTAGGTTTGTTTCGTTGAATGCTGCTGTTCTAGCATTAATGGTGTTGTTGAGCATTGTTTCATTAAAAGTGAATTCCAAGGTGCTTAGGTAAAGGTAGATGTCGTCTGCTGTGTATGTTGTGTCTGTGTTTGTGAATTGTGCTGTTAGGTTGTCTCTTCCTGTTATTGCCAGGTTTAGTGTTTCTGTTGCTCCGCTTGTGCTGAATCCTATGCTTGTTGTGTAGTTGTTTCCGTCTCCAGTTGAGGTTGCTCTTGCATCTATTGTTGCGTTTAGCTTGGTTTCGTTTAGCACCAGGGTTATTTCTCCGCTAGTATTTCCATTCCAGATGTAAATATTATCGCCATACACTCCGGTTACGTCTCCGCCTCCTATTGCGCTGGTCACCCATCCGCAGTTAGTTTCAGAAGCATCGCATATTAGCTTGTCACCCCAGTAAAGGTCTGAGCTCGCTTCGGTTCCAGAACTCACATTTAGGCCGCCATTGCTGCCGAAGAACAATGCTCCTGTGATGTTGATGTTAACACTATCAGCAGCACTATCCCCTAAGTAGACTGTACTGTAAGGCCCTGAGAGCGTGTTAATGTAAATGTTTCCTATGCTTTGTATTGACAACCCCGCCCCATTTATCCCGACAATCCTGTTATTGGTGCCTGTCTGCTCGTCATCCCCGCGGATGTCAAGGGCAACTCCTGAGAAAATGATGTCTTTAATGCTTACATTGCCTGTGACATTAAGGCTTCCGTTAAGCTCAGAGTCTCCTTGCTGCTCTATATATAATATGTCGTGGCCAGGGTCATTCTCTGCTAATGCAATAGCTGAGGACAGGATTATGACTAGGAGAATCATCAAGATTATTTTTTCAGCAAAAATTATTTTTTTCATTCTATGCTCTCCCTCATTTGGATAAGGTTTCCTTTGATATGCAAGTCGCCAGTGCTCCTGTCAATATACGCAAGGTTAATGTTTCTCTTGTTCTGGATTACGAAAGCATTAGGCGTTGGTTGGAGGAAGAAGTCCTCCTCATACAGCCTTCCCTTGATGTACAAGTTCCCAGTGGCAGAATCAATCCAGGCTACTGGCACGTTTTCATAATCCTCATTCAGATAACTGACTTTGAAGTCTTCTGGCGCAGGATTCATGCTGGCATTCTCAAAGAGCTGACCCTTGATTATCAGATTGCCCAGAGGAGTGATTCTTGCAGCATTAGCTCGACTGCTGTCTTTTAAGAACACGCTCTCAAGCACAAAGTACTGCTCTTCTTTCCCTTCCATGCAGCTTGGCGGCCTTAGGTTCGGGTCTGGACTAGTGCAGGGGTCAATTGTTTCTGAAGGGATTATGGTTGTAGGCGCAATCGTCTCGTTTGTTATGGGCGTGGTTTCATTTGACAGTATTGTCTGGCTGGTTTGATTTATTTCTCCGGTCACGGTGATGGTGAAGGTGTTGCTGATGATGAGCTTGTCTCCGTCTGTTGCGTAGATGTAAGCAGTATACACTCCAGGATTATCCGAGTTCACAGTCAAGATGTTTTGCTCTAGCTTCGCTTTTATCTCTGGTATCTCATTGATATCGTACTGGATTGTGTCCCTGTCGTTGTCTATGAAGTATTCATCAAGGTTCAGGGTTGCTGTTTGCGTTGCTGTTATTGCCAAGTCCGGCATTTGCTTGGTTTGCTCTGGCGCAGAGTTTTCTTTTGTCTTGGTGATTATTATTTCTGTTATTGTTAGCTTGCTGCCTGCTTCTAGTTCTACAACAAGGATTGGGCTGGTTGTTTCTGGTATGTTGCATGTTTCTGTGCATAGGTTGGTGAATTCGTATGTTGTAGCGGGTGTAGGCTCTGGCTCAGGCGTTGGTTCTGGCTCTGCTGGTGTTTCTGGCGTTGTGGTGTTGGTTTGATTTGTTTGGTTTGCTGTCGGCACAGTTCCTTGTGTTACTGTGAAGTTAGTTTCTATTCTCAGGATGTCGTCAGGTAAAACAATTAGGGCTATTGCAGTATATTCTCCAGCCACTGCCGGAGCGTATGTGTTTCCATCAAGTTTGGTTGTTTCCTCTCCGTAAGCAACATAGATTGATTTTTCTATTGCGTCAGGAGTTATGGTAATTGTGACTGTTTCTCCAAGAGCATACTCTGCTTTGTCAGTTGCAATTATGTACTGAGGTGTTTCTTCTGCTATTACTAATCCTGTTATTAGGTTTTCTTGTGCAGCTGGCTGTTTTATTTCTCCGATAAGATAATCAACACCGTCTATTCTGAGTTTGATTGTTGCCCTTGTTCCGTCCAGAGTTCCGCTTATCCTTAGGCTGGTGATGTTAGTCAAGTTAAGCATGGTTTCTGTTGGGTGCTCAAAGGTTCTCTCATAGTTTATGATCTCAGACATTTGCCTTGTGCCGATCACAAAGCCTGTCGGAGTTCCCGGCATGTATTGAGAGAACAAGCTGATTATTGCAACTAGGATTATTACTGCTCCTGCAATGCTGAGTTGGAGCTTGGTCTTCTTATGGCTCTTTACCTGTGTGGTGAGCAGGTTCATCTCGTCTTGGATTTCTTTGATTAGTTCTTCCTTGCTCTTTTCTCCGTACTGCTCATTCATCAGGATGGTGTGCTCTATATAGTTGAGCTCTCCTGTCCTGAGTTGCTCGTCCAGCTCGTTTGTGGACCTAATGATTTCTTCTTTTTTCTGTTCCAATTCCTTTATTCGGTCTTCTGCTCTCAGAAAACCTTTGCGGTTTTCTGGGACCGCAAATGATTCATTTGCTTGTCTCATTTTTTCTTCTTAGCCTTTCGCGTTAGTGTTTTCTTATCGAGCGGTTTTAGCTCTATGACTTTGATGAATATTCTGCCGTCTAGGTCTTCAACAAACCTTATCTTGGTGCCAGGCCCCCAGCCTTTTTCCTCTGCCAAGTCTTTCGGAATGGTTATCTTGTACTGGCCTCTGTTAAGAACTACCTTCATTTTCCCTCTGGAGTGATATTAGTACTAATATATTACATAAATAGTACTTTTTATATTTAAATGTTTCGATTTGGTAAGCTTTTTAAAGAGAGCCGGCATACAATCAACTAGCCCACAAACCTGCGGGGGTGCCGGAGCGGTCAAGCAAAACTTGCGTTTTGATGGTCCAAAACAAGTTTTGGACCAAACGGGATAGGCTTAGGACCTATTGGCTAAGTGCCTGCGCGTGTTCAAATCACGTCCCCCGCATTTTCATCCAAACTTGTTTGGATGTGCTCAAAAACTTTGTTTTTGCCATACAAAAATCAAGTATTTTTGTATACAGAAGAACCACAGAGTTTTTCTGTAACTCAAAAGCAAAGCTTTTGTTGGAACCGCAAACGTAGTTTGCTTGTTTCGAAGAAAATGTGGGCCCAAAAATCACATGATTTCGAAAAATAGTGATTTTTGCATGCCCGCAGTTTTTTTATCCAAGCCTTAAGCTCTTATAAAAATCATACATTATACCACAAAGTTTATTTAAAAGCAAGGGATGTAATCACTATGAAATTAAAAACGCCTAATCTTACGGAATCCGGAGCTTTTAAGCCTTGTAAGAAAGCAGGGACCCATATGGTAATGGAGTTTGCGAAAACTTTATAAATAAAACTTGACTATGAAGCTCATACCATTAGATTACTATATATATGAGTAGAATGTATAGGGGCTTAAAATATAGTTGTGCGAACAACTATAGCGCAAACCCTATGCATTCGCACAGCGATATGGTAAAGAGATTAAACACGGAGGTGTTTAAATGAATATACGAAAGACAGTAAAGAAGATAGCAGCTCTGGTTGCTGGAACAACCATGCTAGGCGCCACTATCATGGGAGCAACAGCATTAACCCTAGCCGACTATCCGTCGCCTTTCGTAACCAATGGCATCTGGGACGGTAAAATCGTTGTTGGTGCAAAAGCAGCAACATCAGATGTCGTGGGAGCGATAGACCTAGCAGCTAGCTTACAGGCAGAAGCAACAACTACTTCTACAGTGAATGTGCCTGGCGCTGCAGGAACTGCGACAGTGATAGGAGACTCAGCAGAGTTCAAGACAGGCTCAGACGTTCTGAGACTTGGAGAGACTATCGGAACCGTAAAAGCAACGTTTACAGAGAACGACTTGGACGCACTGAAGTCAGGAGTGTTTGACACAGGAGGGAGCTCAACACCAGTCAAGCAGTACCTGAAGTTTGACGGCACATCAGCCTATGTGGACTACGTGGAGAACTCAGAAACTGATGCAGTAGCAGACTTCCTGTACTTCCCAGACGACTCCTATCTGTTTGAATACCACATGGAATTCACAGAGGGAGCAGTGGCAGACATTGAGGGCACAGGAGGAGTAGATTTGAACGACTTTGAGAGTGAAGTGCTCACCATACTAGGTGCGCCTTTCACCATAACCTCAGCAACAAGAACATCTGCAAATAGCATGACTCTTACATTGCTGGGAGGAGAAGTCGCAGACACCCTGAGAGACGGCGAGACCAAGACCTACACCATTGATGGCAAGGACTACGAGGTCACAGCAGTCTTTATCAGCAGTGACGACAGCTCAGCCAAGCTAAGTGTCAACGGAATGCTGACCAAGGAGCTCAACGAGGGAGACACAGACGTGCTTTCCTCTGACGTAACAATTGGTGTGCAAGAAATTCTCACCAACCAGAGGGAAGGACTTGTAGAATTCTACCTCGGAGCCAACAAGCTCGAGCTCACAGACAGCGACTACACCGACTCAGACTATGCTGTAGGAACAGTAAAGGTAGGTGGCAATTCAGTGGACAACCCGTACCTAATAATAAAGGCAACCAACCAGTCATCCAACACAGAGGTAAAGCTAAACTACATCAAGTACAAAGTGTTGAATGACGAGGAGATATTCGTGCCTGCAGGTAAGGGATTAAAAGAGTTCCTGACAGACGACGCTAACGTAATGTTGACAGACACCTGGGACGTGAAGTACACTGGCTTGATGAAGACTGGCGAGAGCGTTATAAAGTTCAATGCCAAGTCTGATTATGGCTACGAGTTTGAGTTTGAGAACGTGAATGGAGTCAAGTATAGCTTCCCATTGATTACCGACAAGGATAACACCTACAAGTGGGGAGATGATGACGATGACTTCATCTTCACAGAGTACAACAATGGTAGCACAGGCGGTGCAGTTAACCTGACAATGGATGCCAATACATTCATCTCAGACGACGACTACTTCATAGTGTCAGACAGGGCAACCAGTGCAGCAGAAGACAAGGCAGTTACCAGCATAATGAGGTACCAGTCCCTAAGCACAGGGGAAAGCACAGTAACCTTCAGGAACCTGGCAGGAGACACAATCACTGTGTCATACTCAGGAACCTTGGGCTCAAGTGCTACTGGTGAGCTCATTGTGGATGGAGCAAGCCACGACTTCTACATTGGTAATGACTCAACAGCAGCATCAGAGAAGTACGCACTGTCAATGGATCTGGACGCGGACGACGGCATTAGCAATGCTGATGAGGTAATGGCTGTGGCAAGAGGAGGAGCAATCGTTGACTTTTATAACAGTACCAGCACTCAGGCAATGAATGGTACTGGACCGACTACACCTAGCGGTATAAACGTCAGCATAAAAACTCCAGCTGCACAGTTTGACGAGTCTGCAGATGGACCTATTGCAATCAGTGTGGCACTCAGTGATGCCGGCACCGAGTCAATGACTGCGTCAGTGTCATTCCCAAGCCTACTCGACGACCCAGAAGATGATGATTGGGCGAGAGAATACACGACTTATGGAGCCCTTGTTGAGAGATACGCCCCATCAACCGGCACAGCAATACCAGAAGTCACAGTGCACTACCCTCTTGCAATGAGAGGAGCACAGGTCTTCGTGACAGCAGGCACTGTTGAAGTGCAGGAAGGCGCAAGCACAGGAGAAGGCGCAATAACAACAACCACTGTAAACCCAATCGCTGTTGGATTGGCAGTGCTTGACACAGATGCACCTGCTCTTGGAAGCGACAACCTGATAGTTGTCGGTGGACCATGCGTCAACACACTAGCGGCTACATTAATGGGTAACCCAGCAGTATGCACTGAGGGCTTTACACCAGGAAAAGCAGTTATCAAGCTGTTTGCTGACAAGAACGCCTTGTTAGTGGCTGGTTACAGCGCTCAGGACACACTAGGAGCATGCTATGTGTTGTCTGACTCCGCCAAGTACGACCTGACTGGCACTGAAGTTGAAGTGGTTGTGGCTGACCTAAACACAATCAGCGTCAACAAGGTAGTCTAAACACAAAATTTTTTCTTTTTTTTCTTTTTTTTCTCTTTTCTTTAACACGTTTTTTTTAACTACACAAAACAAAAAGATTTATATTTAGGAAGCTGCAATAAAACTTCTAGCATGCCCAATAACCTGAAATCAAAAACCCTGCTCTTAATAATCAGTTTGGGAATACTGCTTGTCCTGGCTTCACCTTATGCCTTTGCAAAAGACCTGCACTCAGACTGGCATTATTCAGGAGACAGCTTTAGCGTCGGGAACGAAGTCATCCTGGTAACGCATTACGGGTTCTATGACACCCAGGTAATCCTTGATGTTAATGACAGAACCTATATTATTGATGAAGGCAGTTGCAAATTCTCTCCGACAAGGGAGTATTGCATTGATGACATCTACCAGAACCTGAAGAACTCAACCTCCAAAGACCCTGTCAAGTTTGAAGACGGAAAGCCTTATGCAGGGATAAAAATAATTGTTCGCGCCCGCGGCCCTGACCTTAGCGTTAGCAGGGTTTTCTCAACCACCAGCCCTGAGCTTGGCAGTGAAGCAAGCGTGAGCGTTACAATCAAGAACCAGGGAAGCGAAGGCACAGACTCTCTTCTTTATCAAGAAACCTTTCCAGCAGGAATAATCCTTACCTCGTCATCTTCAGGGACAGAAAGGAGCGCTAACACCATAACCTATAACCTGAACGTGCCTGCTAACAGCGAGAAGACTTTCACCTACTCCTTCAAAGCTTTAGAGTACCTTGAATTCACCAGCACTGCAAGAATAAATTACACTTATGCACAGCAGAGCTTAGGAATAAAGAGCTCAGACACCAAAATAAAGGTTAAGAGGCCGTATGATTTGATCTTGGAGCTTTCACCAAACGAAGTAGAGCCATCAGACCAGGCTGCTCTGAGCGTGAAAATAACCAACGCAGTCTCTGGCACTATTAAGGTTAGCGAGTTCAAAATACAAATCCCTTCACTAGTCTCAGTTCAGACCAAGTCAGGAGAATTAGAGCTCAAAAACATGGTTTATTACTGGAATGGCAGCATAGAGACTGGGCAGTACAGGATGTTTAATCTCCTCCTTAAGCCTAAATTATCAGGCAAATACAGCCTAAGAGTGGATATTAAAGCCATAGACCCTGAAGACGAGCTATTCATAGAGAACAAGACAATCAACCTTAGCTCTAAGCTCAAAGCGCTTGAACCCATCCTCTCAATCAGCGACGATAGCCTTGCTGAAGGCAGCTGGTTCAGGATAGCCTTCTCAGTCAAGAACCCAAACAAGTATGCAGCATTCAAAAACATTAAATCAGCAGTAAAGAGCGAACTCTTTGCTGAGCAGGCAGCTGAGTACGTTGACGACCTTCCTCCTGAGAAGACCAAGACCGTGCTTATCAACGACACCTTGGAAGTGCCTTATGTTAATGCAACAAAGAAATTCATCATAGAAGCCTTTGGAACCTATGAAACCAGCGGAGGAGAATTGCTTAATTTCTCAAAAAAACTAACCCTGACTGTAACGCCTGTAAGCAAAGCCATAACGATTATGCAGAGCCCTGATAAGAAGAAATTAAAAGCAGGAGAGAATATAACCATTAATGTTGATATAAAGAACAACAATGCAGAAGCAATACAGGTGGAGGTGCAGGACAGCTATTCTGAAGGCACAGCCCTGATAGGCGGCAAAACAAGCGGGGCAGTCTCATTCACCAAGGCAGAGACGCAAAAAGCTTATACTTACAACCTGAACATCCCTGACTCCTATGATAAGACCTGGCTCTTAATAACAACCACAGCCACTATCCTTGGAAAAAACTTCACTGACAGCAAGGCTTTAAACATCAGCGTGAACATCACCAAGCCATTTGTTGCAAATAAGACTTCTGAGAACAAAACAGCAGAGCCAGAGCCTGTAAAGAAGGATGTTAAAAGAGAGGAAAAGCCAGGCTTCTTCCAGAAAGTCTTTGATGCCCTGAACTCTTTCTTCAAGAGACTGCTCGGAACGAAGTAAAATCCCCTTGTCTTGGCCTGCCTTGGAGCTCAGCACAGCACTCCTCTGAAAACATTATGCTTGTCCCTGATAATCCTGACCTTAACCCGGGAATTAAGGCGCGCCTTGTCACTTTTCTCGACGATAATAGCCCTTCCTTTTGAAACAGCTATCATTTCTCCCTTTAATGGACCGCTGGCTACAACCAGCGCCTTCACCACCTCCCTCTTGCCAAATGGCTTCTCAAGCTTGGTGTCAGCTAGTATCTTAAAATCCTCTTTTGAAAGCCTGAGCTTCAGCCCGCTGCTCTCTTCAAAAGGCTTTAGCATCTTAAAGAACCCCTCCCAGCTCCTCTGCTTCACAGGATTCCTTCCGCGCTTATAATTAAGATAGTTCTGGATTCCAAGCACAGGAAAGTCTGACTTCAACCCTTTGCCAATGTTAATCAGTCCTGCCAGCTCCTCATCATTCATGCCAGGAACAATCACAGGAGCAACCAGCACACTGATTTTTTTGCTTGCGTACTCAACCATCCTCAGCAGGTGCTTCAGATTATACTCTGCTCCTGCCAAAGCCTTGCACTTTTTCTCGTCGAGAGCATTCAATGAGATGTTAAGCCTGGTCAAGCCAGCCTCTGCAAGCTCATCAACCATTTTTTCACTAAGCAGAGTTCCGTTGGTGTCCATGGAAATAATCCTTACCTTAGGATTCTTTTTCAAATCCTTGATAAGATCAACTAGAGGAGCGTAAAGCAAAGGCTCTCCCTGCGGCCCAATATGAGCCTCAACAGCATGCTCTTTCCCTGCTGCCAGCTTATTGAACTCATCAACCAGATAATCCTTCTCAACCACATAGCCAGCAGTCTTTCTTGTGCTAAGCCCGGCATCCACGCTGCAAAAAACGCAGTCAAGGTTGCACGCAGTGAGCGGCTTGACTTCAATGCAGTTAGTGTTCCTGTCAATCAAGCCAAAAACTCCTGAGCCTATGAGCGGAATCCTTGAGTTGGTGTGAACATAAACTGTTTTCTGGTTGTTAATGCTGCAAACAAGGCTCTCAAATCCCTTGGCAAGCAACTGGTTGAACTTGTTAGCTGCTTTTTTCTCAGAGCAATCGAACTCAATAGAATCAGGATTGATTTTGAATTTTGCAATCCTCTCCAACCCCTCTTTTGAAATATGGAAATAGTAAATTCTAAGGAAGATAACCTTAACATTATCCTTCTCGTCGATAAATCTCAAATCATTGAATTTCAGGCTCGCCATGAGCCTAGTGGAGTCAGGTTTTATTTAAAAAGAATGCTGCTAATTCTTCATAATAAACTATATTCACAATAAACTATATAAACAGCATATTTCTTCTTTGGAATCATGGTTGATATCAGGATTACTTATGAGACTCTCTTTGACTTGCTGCGCAGGGAAAAGAACCGAGAGGAGCTCCAAACCCTGGACAAGGACTTCTATGAGCAAGTGCTTGCTTACCTTAAGGAAAAAAAGGAGGCTATCACCAGGAAAGGCGATGAGCTCTTTGCTTCTGCAGAGCGCGAGAAGCTAAAAATACAGTTCCAGAACATAAGGAGAATTATAAAAGAGCTGTATGAGCGCAGGGAGAAGAAGATCATTGCCATGGCCATGAGCAGGGCGCGCACTGGCTCTGATATTATTGACACTTCAGCCCTTTTGCCTTCTGAAAGAGAGTACTTTGAAGAGCAGGTAGAGCTTTTTGTTAAGTACAAGGACAAGGTGCTTGACTCAATACTAGAAGTCAAAGAATTCAACGGAACAACTCAAGCTAGCCAGGCCACTCAAGCCACTCAAGCCACTCAAATAAGAGCTCCGATAGCTAGCCAAAGTGAAGCCAAGGAAACAAATGCAGAGAATCATGATTCTGAACAAGCATCTGAAACCTCTGACCAGCCAGGGTTTGCAACTGCCAGCGAGCTAGCCAGGAGCGTTGAGGAAAACGCTGAAACCAGGAAAGTGAAAATCCTTGACTCTTTACCAGAGTTCATGGGCAGGAACGGCGCAGTCCTAGGCCCTTTTGAAGAAGGCGAAGAGGTAGAGCTTGATTCATTAATAGCTGAGCTTCTTGTGAAACGCGGAAGCGCAGAGCCCTGCTGAAAATGCCTCGGCACGGCACGGCAAATAGCAATATTTTTAAATCCTTAGCTTCTCCAACGACGATAAGATGAAAATCAAGAAGACTGTTAATAGATACTGCCCTTTTTGCAGGAAGCATACTGAGCACAAGGTTTCTCTTGCCAAGAAGAAGGGAAGAGGAGCTGCTCATCCAATGTCCAGAGGATCCACTTCAAGAGTGAGGAGGAGAGGGCTAAGGCGAGGATTTGGTAATCTTGGCAGGTATTCTAAGCCTCCTAAGCCTAAGAGAGGAGGCAAGAAGCTGAGCAAGAAAACAGATTTCAGGTTTACCTGCAAGGAATGCAACAAGACCCATAACCAGCGCAAGGGCTTCAGGGCTAAGAAGGTTGAGCTGGTCTAAGGATTCATTCTTTTCTGTTCCATTAGTTTTTTAAATATCATCAGTTTTTCTACTCTAAAATGATTATTAACGCCTTGGAAGAAGCCCTTGATTTCAGGGATAACTATGAGAACAAAGTAATGGAGGCGGCAGAGTATATAAAGAGCAGAATTGGCGATAAAAAGCCTGTTTTCGGGCTTGTCCTTGGCTCTGGGCTAGGAAACTTAGCTGATGTAATTGAGAACCCAGTGATTATTCCATACAACCAAATTCCTAATTTCCCAACAACAACAGTGGCTGGGCATGACGGCAAGCTGATCATAGGCAGCCTTGAAGGCGTGCACCTTATTGGCTTGAAAGGCAGGAAGCATTATTACGAAGTTGCTGACGAGCCATTCAACAACGGAATCCTGCAAGTAGTTTTTCCTGTTCATGTGCTTGCTGAGCTAGGAGTTAAGAACTATTTCACCACTCACGCAGCAGGAGGGCTTAACCCTGAGTACAAAGTTGGTGACATGATGGTTGTTAATTCTCACATAAGCTTATTGCCAAACCCATTGCTAGGAAGACAGCATAATTTTAAGAGAGTGGATAACAATGAAAAGACACTGAGATTCCAGCCAATGCATGAAGCCTACGACGATAAGCTCAAGGAATTACTAATAAAAGCAGGAGAGAATTACCAAGAGCATGTTCATGAAGGAGTACTGCTGGCAGTCCCAGGCCCAACTTATGAGACCCATGCAGAGGCTATTGCTTACAGAAAGGCTCTTGGCGCAGACGCAGTGGGCATGTCAGTCCCTCCTGAAGTTATTGTTGCTAGGAACAGAGGCATGAAAGTCGTTGCTTTCTCCTGCATCACCGATGTCATAAAGGAAGACGGGACCAATGCCACAACTCACGAGGAAGTGATGAGCGTGCTGAACTCTCCTGAAATCAAGCAACGCTTTGAATCAATTGTGAGAACTTTTTTCAGATTATACCGAGAGACAATTCAACAACCTTTATAAATATCCTTTTATTCTTTCGTCTAAACTCATATTTTATGGGAAATTTCGCAAAATTTCCAAGGGGTTTAAAACCCCGCATTTAAATGCGAAATTTCTCATCCCAAAAACCGCATGATAAAAACTCCGACCTTTAGGTCGTGGGATTAGTGCGGTTTTTGTTATTTTGAAGTTCGGAGGTTTTATTATGGAAGCAGTAAAAGAGCCTAAAAGCAAGTTCATCAAGGTCAGGTGTCCTAAGTGCAAGAATGAGCAGATAATCTTTGGTAAATCAGCATCAAAGATTAAGTGCCTGGTGTGCGACAAGCTGCTGGCATTGCCAGGAGGAGGAAAGACCAGGGTTCGAGCAAGAGTGCTTGAAGTCCTGGACTAGAACTAGATTAAATGATTCGGAGGAATTAAAAGCATGTTTCTAAGAAGAGAAGGATTTCCTGAGGAAGGAGAACTCGTGCTCTGCACAGTCACCAAGATACAATACCATGCAGTAACAGTTACTCTCGACGAATATTATAACAAGCAAGGCCTGGTTCACATATCCGAGGTAAGCCCTGGAAGAATCAGGAACATAAGGGATTTTGTTAAGGAAGACAAGAAAGTGGTGTGCAAGGTAATAAGGGTTGACCCTGAAAGAGGGCACATTGACTTATCATTAAGAAGGGTTAATGATTCCCAGAGAAGAAACAAGACAGAAGCCATAAAACAGGAGCAGAAAGCAGAAAAAATACTTTCCTCAGCCGCGAACAAGCTAAAAAAGCCAGCTGAGGAGCTTTACAAGGAAACAGCCCCCAAGATAATGAGCCATTACCCTTACCTCTACCTGGCATTTGAAGACGTGGTCGAGAATAATGCCTCGCTTGAGAAGCTGGGCTTGGAAAAGGAGACTGCAAAGCAGCTCGAAGAAGTTGTACGGGAAAAGATTACTCCCAAAAAGGTGGAGATAATAGTTAAAGTTGAGATAAAAAGCTATGATGAGAATGGCTTAGCAATGATAAAAAAGGCTTTTGAGAAAGCAAAAGAAGCTGCTCCAAACCTTGAAACTGCCTACCTCGGAGGAGGAGCGTACAGACTGCTTATTACTGCCAAGGATTACAAAAAAGCCGAGAGCATCTTCAAAGAGGTAGAGGACAAGATGAGCCGAGTTATTGCCGAGTGTAAAGGAGAGATAAGCTTCAAAAGGCAAGGAGGCTAAGCCAGGATGATGCACATACTCAAATGCCCTTCATGCAGTAGTTATGGCTTAAGCGAGAAATGTAAGTGCGGAGAGACAAGGACAAAACCAAAGCCTCCCAAGTACAGCCCAGAAGACAAGTACGGCGATTACAGGCGGAAGTTCAAGGAAGAGCATAACTCCAGGCCCGCCGGCGTTGACTTTAGAAAAGTCAACTCAAAAACCTGAAGTGTTTTTGTTGATTGAGGCGCAAATAATTATTTTAAAGATTAAATTAACAATTAACTTAATTTTTAATTGCTCGCTCGCATGCTCAAAAACTACGTTTTTGGCACACAAAATCAAAGATTTTGTTGAAGCTCGCGAGGAGAACAAAATGCCAGAGTGGAAGATAAAAACCCTGAAGAAAGTGAAGCTTAATAACCCTGTGCTAATTGAAGGAATGCCGGGGATTGGGAATGTCGGGAAGATAGCGGCAGACCTGATTGTGGAGCAGCTAAAAGCAGAGAAAATCCTCAGCTTCTTCTCCTATTGCCTGCCGAATTCTGTTTTTGTAAAGGAAGACAACATGGTAGAGCTGCCAAAAATAGAAATGTTTTACAAGAAGAAAGGAAAAACCGACTTCCTGTTCCTTGTTGGAGATGTGCAGCCCATGAGAGAAGAAGACTCTTACAGGTTTGCAGAAGCAGTGCTTGATGCAGCCCTGAAGCACAAGTGCAGAGAAATAGTAACCCTCGGAGGCATAGGGTTTCAAGAGCTTCCAAAAAAGCCAAGGGTTTTCTGCACAGGCAATGATAAGAAATTCGTACAGGAATTTGTAAAGCTCGGAGCTAATGACAAGCTCTACGGAATTGTAGGGCCAATCATGGGCATATCAGGCTTGCTCCTCGGGTTGAGCAAGGAGAAAGGGATAAAAGCAGCCTCACTCCTGGCAGAGACTTACGGCCACCCAATGCACATCGGCTTGAGAGAGGCAAAAGAGCTTATGGCAATCCTGGAGAAGAAGTACAAGCTCGGCATTGATATGTCTAAGGTCGAGAAAGACATTTCCAAGCTCGAGAAGGAGATAAAGCCCCTTGCCAAGCAGCAGGAGATGCTGGAGAAGAAAAAACTCATGGACGCCATGGGCGAAGATGTGAGCTATATTGGGTGAGCAAACACCCAAAGCCAAGCATTATCAATTAAATTTATAAACTCTCCTTCCAATTCTTTTAAAAGACAAGATGATAAAAAGAGGCATGATAAAAAGAGGCTTGAGCAAGGCGCAGGTGAGCTTGGAATTCATGATGATTGTAGGAGTTGCTCTGCTCATGACTTTGCCTCTAATCCTGATTTTTTACCGCCAGTCTGAAAACATTAATTCTGAGATTGGCGCAAGCCAGCTGGACAAGGTGGCTAGCGAGATAAGGGATGCTGCTGATGAAGTATATTATCTTGGAAGCCCTAGCAAGAAGACCGTGACTGTTTACATGCCTGAAGGAGTGAATAGCATAAGCATTACCAATAACACAATTGTTTTCACAGTCGAGGCTCCTGGCAGTGATTACCAGCTCGTGAAATGGAGCGTGACTACCCTTACAGGCAGCCTTCAGACTTATCCTGGAATTCACCATATTTCTGTAGAGGCATATGATACTTACGTGCAGATTAGTGATTAGTTACTAAATTAGTTCGAGGCGGGTGAATCATTTTGAATAGGAAAGCTCAGGTAGCAACAGAGTTCATGCTCATGGTGGGATTGGCCATGATAGTGATATTTGCTTTTCTAGCAGTAATTTACGTTTTAATCTCTGATTATTATGAGGAGAAGAACATGAAAAAGTTAGAGGACCTGGGCTATTCAATCCAGAACGAGCTAATACTGGCAGCAGAAGTAGAGCCTGGCTATGAGCGCACAATTATAATACCTGATCAGGTAGGAGGGGTTGGTTATTCACTGAGCCAGACTGCTAATGACCTTATAATAAGATACCGACAAACAGACTTTTTGTTTCCAATCCCTTCTGTTAATGGGGCTCTTGATAAGGGCACTAATGTTATTAGACATTGCTCATATGAAACCATAAATATTAATTTAATTTGTAGCTGAGCGAGGGAAAAGTATGTACAAAAAAACCTTTGACAGGAAATCCCAGGTATGGATTTCAGACTACACCCTAAGCCTTCTCTTGTTTACCCTGGCAGTGATAATTTCTATTAAGATTCTTATTAATAGCTTTGCAGTAAACACTGCTTTTGTCGGGCTAAAGGCTGACGCTGCAAAGATAAGCGAGATACTGTTATCAGAAGGCTACCCTCCTTATTGGGATAACGGAAATAGTAGTGATATTATAAGGCTTGGCTTGCTTACAGGAGAAAGACTGAGTGAAAGCAAATTGATTAGGGTCATGAACGCCAGCTATATTAATTATACTTCATTAAGGCCCAAACTCCAAACCAAGTATGACTTCGTCGCCGTATTTGAGAAGCCAAACGGCAGCCTGATTGAATTCAATAATCTCTGCGTGATTGGAAGACCTAACAGCATAGCAGATTGCACAAACCCAGTGCTCAACCTCCCGGATTATGATAACCTGGTCAAGCTCACCAGGTTGGTTATTTATAATTCAACAATAACAAAGATGGTGGTTTACGTATGGAACACATAAGAAGAATGAACAAGAGGATCAACAAGAAAGGGTTTTACTTCACCCTTGATGCCTTATTCTCTTCGTTCCTGCTTGTCGGCGGCCTCCTCCTGATATCCCAGTACCTTGTGAAGGAGCCAACAACAGAAAGCATTGATTTTATCTCAGCAGACGTGCTATCAGCGCTTTCAGAGCTAAAAATGAGCGAGGTTAACGCTACCTTTGTCAGCACCTACCTTAGCTCGAGCTCTCACACCAACCCGAAATACACAGTTCTGGAGCAGATAGGAGCTTACTGGGCTACGAATGAACCAACTCTTGCGATTAACCTAACAGAATACCTCCTGAAGAATCTCTTCCCAAACAATACCGGAGTGAACCTCGTCGTTGAGGCTGATACTATATTTAACAAGACTCATGACAGACTACCAGCAAACCTCCTCACAGGCGAGCGAATGATAACCGGGATAATGGCGGGAGGGCCACTCACAGGAGCAACTTCATCTGCTTACCTCAGAAGGATCAGCGACAAGAGCACAAGCAGCTTTGCTTACTTTGGAGGATTTGTAGGTCAAGGAAAAATCACTGTCAGGCTTGACAATCTTCCATCAGATATAACTACTAGCTCAAATGTGCGCGAAATATTCCTTGAAGGAGAATTTGATAGCGACTTCAACTTGCTCATTAATGGGGCAAACTGCAGATTTGTAAATGTGAATAATGCAGAAGTGCAAAGATTCAATGTGACCAACTGCTCATCCTTGCTCCAACCAGGTAACAATACAGTAACTCTGAACTTTACAGAAAGCATTACCAATGCAAGCATCAGCGGCGGCCTCCTCGGAGTCAGGTACGTAACTAATGAGTTCGGCACTGCTGAGGCTTCTGGAATGCGAAGAACCTACCTGCCAGACATAGACGGCGTTATTAACCTCTATGACGGATTTATGGTGCCAGGCAATCTTATAAGCATGAATGTATACTTGCATTACTGGGCTGCTGATAATGTTACGCTCCCAATTTTTATGGACATAGGCAATACTGAAATTTACCATTCAAACTCTACTGGTGAAATAACTAAGTCTATTTTAGATGTTTCACTTAATGATCCAATATTAGCACTCAACTACACAGCTATTAGCAACACAACTGTACCAATACGATTGGGATTCTTTTCTGGTAACATGTCAAATTCCACAGGGAATGTTTCAGATATAATCCTTCTCACAAGTCAACATGGTAGCATGAAAACCGAGGATATTGCTGTGACTTCATCAACTTATATTTCTCGTATAGCACAAGTTAAAATAGTTGACAATATGTCAATTGGCATAATACTAAATGCGAGCGGGAACCGTGTAGGTCTCACGAGCTTTGGAACAGGAGCATCAGTTAAGTTAGACTCACCTTTAAGCACAGTTGCAGCTACTCTTTACGGAGAAGTCGATAAGTATAAATCCGTATCTAGTCCAACGGCGAATCGAGACTTGTGTAGTGCAATGGAAGTGGCAAAAATTGAATTAGAAGGCAAATGCGTGAGCAATGACAGAAAATGCGCTGTTATTCTTATGACTGATGGCGATCTTTTGAGGACGGACGAGAAGAAAACCAAGACTTGTTCTGTTGGCGACACTTATGACAGGGAAGTTGTGTGGCGTGATGCAGTAAACGAGGCCTGTAACTTCAGTAATAAATCAGGAATCAATGGTAATCAGTACAATATCACATTTTACACTATCGCATTTGGCCCAGAGGCTGCGAATGACCCTGCAATAATCGGAAACCTTTCACTTATGGCTAACTGCACAGGCGGCAAGTTTCGTCTGGGTAACAACGCCTCTGAAATAGCAGATATCTACCGCGAATTCGCCACTGAGCTCGCAGCCAGCAGCATAGTCTACACCTTCCAGAGGGCTACATCTGCGACCAGTGTTGAGTCACGCCTCTATGGAGATTCTTACATCGATATATCATACGAGCCTCCGACTCCAGCAATTCAGCAGAGCCAAATCCCCATCACTTTCCAGACTGAGCATTTCGGCACCTGCACTCCCACAGTTAATATCCCTGAAGGAGTCACTGTCATTGATGCCCATATAGTCTCCTACAGCGGTGACTATTGGACTAAGAGGCTCACTGTGGACGGCACAGTAGTATACAATCTCTCGATTTATGGTAGTAACTACCTCAACTTGGGAGACCCTTTTCAGGTGCTTATGCCACCGCACTTATTGACAGCTGGCAACCATTTATTTAGCATTGCTCTAGGAGCCAACTCGAGCCACACAGCATCATGCTCTATCTCTGCGAACGACTCCCTAATATATACTGGCCTTGTCAGCGCCGCAACCAACCGAACAATTGTCTTGCCATCACATGATGGCTGCCTGTGGCTTGTTGAGTCAGAGGATGTCGAATTCCAGAGCCTAGCTGTCCCTGCGGGTTATACTGGAGCCAAACAATGCAATTATACAAACGCAAGCATTTCCTATGACTCCGAGGATGCCTATGACGTAGCTACAGTTAATCTCCTGATGCAGCTCGACCCTGACAAGGACGGCAGGGTGTCTGTGAATTTCCAGGAAGAAGACCTTGAAATATCTGTCACCTTAGTAACTGATGTCCCTTACTTATGGGGGCCTACCTTGGTAAAAGTAAATGCATGGCAATAAGCTTTAATTAAGAGTTAAATGCTCAAATGAAAAACTCACTCAAAACAAACAAGAAAGGCTTGTTCTACATAGTAGTCTCCTCTATGCTCATAATAATAATGATAGTTATTTTTGTAGCGTATAAGGAGTACGGCTATACTGACAGGCAGAAAGTGATGGAGACAAGAATCAGGACCATTAATGACTTTATCAAGAACATTGACTCAGACTCCAAGCGAGCAATCTATATCTCTGGCTTCAGGGCATTAATAGCTATTGAGGACTATGTTGCAAGAACAGGGAAGTACCTTGGCAACACAGAGGAGCTGTTCAGGACTGCGTTTTATAATGGCACGGTTAACGGGACAAAAGTGGATGTGCTGATTAACTCTTCCTATTCAGAATACCTTGCAAAACTGCAAATCATAGCAGGCAGGATAGGCCTGGACATTGACATTAACGTTACGAACATAACCCTTTATCATGAGTCTCCCTGGAGTGTGGGCGTCATAGCCACAACCATGATTAATATTACGGATAAAAAAGGAGTTGCGCGCTGGGAGTTCACAAGGGATTATAATACAACAGTCTCCTTGATTAACATCAGAGACCCGGTGTATAGCGTAGCCACTTACGGCAGAGTACCGAATACAATAAGAAAAGCTCCAATAAATATAACAGACTTTGTTAGCCCTAATAATGATACAACCAACCTAACAATCCTTATCAACAACTCTTACTATGTTGATAATTCACTAGCACCAAGCTTCCTTATGAGGCTGAAAGGCAACTTTTCAAGTTCGCCTTATGGGATTGAGAGCCTGGTCAACATACCCGAGCTAATAGACCAGAATGTTAATTACAGCGACTCAAGAAGCATTGTTGATTACATCCTCTTCAGCAGCATCACTGGCTATGCATCAAGGGTTTGCAATGTTGACAACATGCCGAGCTGGTTCACCATAGACACCAACCACACCACTAAGTACGAGGTTAACAAACTCAGCTCAACTCCGTGTTCATAAAATAGTCAAGAGTATAAAAGATGATAAGGAATCAGACAAAGAAGTTTGTAATAATGAAGAAGGCAAAAATATGCCGAAGCATATTCTCCAAAGCCCTTGGCTTCATGTTCTGCTTTAAGAAGCCTGATTATGCCCTTGTTTTCATCTTCAATAAGGAAGTGAGGGCAGAGCTGCACATGTTCTTTGTGTTCTTCCCCATAGATGTGCTTTTCCTTGACAAGAACAAGAAGGTTGTTGATATAAAAAAGAACTTCAAACCATTCAGCTACTATGCGCCCAAGGCAAAGGCGATGTATGTGATAGAGATGCCTGCCGGAGCGGCTGGAAAAACAAGGATTAGAGACAGGATAATCATAAAACAGTAATGAAAAAAGAAAACTTTTTATACCCTCATAAACCCTCCATATTGCATAAGGGTTAATCAGGGCAAAAAAGAGGTTACCTATGGCTCCTAAGAGCATTGAAACTGGCGTAGACAAGCTCGTAGACTTTATTGAGCAGAAGAAAAGAGTCAGCATTAATGATGCTGCTAATGAGCTAGGCGTAGGCATCCCCTTAGTCCAGGAATGGGCTGATTTCTTAGAAGAAGAAGGTTTAATCACTATTGAGTACAAGTTTAGTAAGACTTATCTCTGCGAGAGAAAGCTTACCAAGCATGAAGTTGAGAAGAAAACCAAGGAGTACTCTTCTAAAAAAGATGCCTTCACAAGGAAGGTAGAGATGGCTTTGAAGTCAATGGAGGCAGAATCTGCTGGCTTTAATAAGCTAAAGGAGGAGTTCAAGAAGCTTGATGTGGTGATTGGCAGCGATATAGAGCAGGTGCGCGAGCAGCTCCAGGAGCTGAAACACTACGAGGAGCTGAAGGAAAACATTGACAAGGACATAATCCAGCAAAAACTTGAATACCAGCAAATGCTGGGAGGAGTCCGCCACCAGATTACAGCGCAAAAAAAGCAATTTGAAAACTTCGTGGAAGAGATAGAATCTGAGAAGAACAAGATAGAAGAAGCCAAGGTAGAGCTGAGCTATCTTGAGAAAAGAGATGAAACCCTAAGAAAGAGGGTGGATGCCCTTGGAGCATTACTGAAATCATTAGACAACAAGATTGTTGACCAAAAAAATATAATCAAGAGCTCAGTTTCAAGGATAAACACGGTTCTGGGAGATGCAGACCGGCTACACAAGGACATGGCTTATAAGATGAAATCAGAGCTTGAACCAATAATAAAGACTGCTGATGAGAAAGAGGCAAAAATACTTGCGGTCCAGGATTCTATACTCAAGAAGATAATGGACAGGAAAAAGGAGATTGACAAGTACAAGCTTGAGAGCATGGAGGCTGCTGAGCAGTTCAAGGCTTTCTTTGAGAAGAAAGCCAAAGTTCATGAGCTCATAACAGCCCTGGACAAGGACAAGGCAGAGATAGAAAAAGGTTTGCAAGAGCTTATCAACAAGGCGCATAGCTTCAGCCTCTCCCTTAAGAGTGAAGATGTGAAAAGCTATGTGAAAGAGCTTCAGGCACGCTTTAGTGAAGTTGAGAAGAAAAGGAATTCTTTTGCAGGAAAATTAAGCGAACTCGCCAACGCAATTATCAGAAAACAATAATTCTAAGAATAAAAAGAACCAGAAGAAAGCTTTAATAAGTCAATTTTATCATAGCCTATTCCCTGATTATAGCAAAATTTATATACCAATTATTCTCCCTTTATCATAAGTAGTTATTGATAGTGGCATTTATAAAGCAGCTAGCTAAAAGAGGTGAGTTTTTAATTGGGAGAGAAGAAGAATTCTGAAGAGAAAAAGAAAGACTCTGCAGGAAAAGAAATCAAAAGAACTTCAGAAGCTGGTTCTAGCGCAGGAAACATTATTGACACTTACGAGTACAAGGCAAAAAACATTCCTATCAAGGTTACAGTGGTGAAGCGAAAAGGCGAGTTTGTGCCGCTATATGAAGTTAGCATTTCCAGCATATCTAAGACTACAGAGTTCCTGCTTGAAAGGATAAGGCAGGAGCTTATAAGGGAAGTAAACCTTGAAATGATAGACTTTACTGACCTGAAAAAAACCAAGCTCATAGAGGGCCAATTTGAAGAAACCATAGGTGACTTGATTAACAAGTACTTCCCTGACATGGATGATGAGACCAAGAGCTTTCTTACGAGCTACCTTCTTACCAAGAGCCTTGGCCTGGGCATGATAGAGTTTGTTATGAATGACCAAGAGCTTGAGGAAGTGGTTGTTAATGAGGCTACAGAGCCCATATGGGTTTACCATAGAAAGCATGGCTGGCTCAAGACAAATGTATTTGTCAGGGATGAAGAGCAAACCAGGCACTATGCCAGCATTATTGGAAGAAAAGTAGGGCGCCAGATATCAGTGCTGGAGCCGTTGCTTGACGCCCACCTTGAAGAAGGAGACAGAGTTAATGCCACCCTCCTCCCTATAAGCACATGCGGCAACACCCTTACTTTTAGAAAATTCGCCCGAGACCCCTGGACTATTACCAAGTTCATCCAAAGCAGAACCATATCCGCAGAAGCAGCAGCAATTATCTGGCTGGCAATGCAGTACGAGATGAGCGCAATAATAGCAGGAGGAACTGCTACTGGAAAAACCTCAGCCCTCAACTGCTTTGCAGACTTCTTCCCGCCAAACCAGAGAATTATAAGCATAGAAGACACAAGAGAGATAAGGCTTCCCAAGTACCTGCACTGGGTTCCTATGAACACAAGACTGCCTAATGCTGAGGGAAAAGGAGAAATTTCCATGGAGGATTTGCTTGTTAACAGCCTGAGAATGAGGCCTGACAGAATCATTGTGGGAGAGGTAAGGAGGAAGAGAGAGGCAGAAACCCTTTTCGAAGCCATACACACAGGCCACAGCGTTTACGCAACCTTCCACGCAAACAACGCCGACCAGACAGTGGATAGGCTCACGCACCAGCCCATAGATGTGCCTCCAATCCTGCTGCCAGCAATAAGCCTGATAATAGTCCAATTTCGTAATAGGAGAACAGGAGTAAGGCGAACCTTTGAGATAGCAGAAATACAGGATGACAGCACAGTAAACACGCTAATGCTTTATGACCAGAAGAAAGACGCGCTGGTCAAGAAAAACCCTTCAAAATCCTTCTTCAAGAACATCAGGCTTTACACAGGGATGAGCGATTCAGAGATAGAGAGGGACTTGAACGAGAAAGAAAAGGTGCTTAATTACCTTGTCAAGCACAACATTGCCGGAGTGGATGAAGTAGGCAGGATAATTGCAGAGTACTACACTGATAAGGATAATATCATGAAGTTTGTTAATACAAACAAGGTGTTCACTGAGTAAATTAAGGCTTCAAAATTTTTAAAGACTCATATTAAAGATTTATATTATACGGGGTTTGGGAGATGAGCTTCTTCAAAATAATCGCAAGGAACGTGCCTGACTTAAAGCTTAAGCTAGCCCAGGCTAGGCTGCGCGACGAGCCAGAGCATTATGTTAAGAAGACATTCACAACCGCAATATTCCTTAGCTTTGGCTTGCTAATCATAGCCTTTACATTTATCAAAAGCCCAAGCCTTTTTCTTTTGTTCCCGTTTGTTTTCCTCTTCGCGTTCTTCTACTTCATGAGATACGTTGATGCTAAGATAGGGAGGATAAAGAAGAACATCAACCAGGAGATAATCTTTGCAGGAAGATTCCTGATAATAGAGCTGGAATCAGGAGTTCCTGTTTACAATGCGTTCATTAACATGGGAAAGAATTACGAGGTCATAGGAGACTATTTCAATGAAGTGGTTGAGAAAATAAACCTGGGCACCACCATGGAAGAAGCCCTTAATGAAGTAATTAACATTACTCCCTCTCCTGAGCTGAGAAAACTTCTCTGGCAGCTCCTGAACTCAATGAGAACAGGGGCAGATGTTGCAGACTCCCTTAATGCAGTAATAGACCAGATTGTAAGGCAGCAGCAAATTGCAGTCAAGGACTATGGAAGAAAACTCAATCCTCTGGCAATGTTCTATATGATGATGGCAGTAATAGTGCCGAGCCTAGGCACTACTGTCATGATAGTAATCTCCACGTTCCTAGGATTCACCATGCCCTTAACCTTCCTGATAGTGCTCGCCTGCTTGGTTGGGTTTATCCAGTTCATGTTTTTTGCAATAATAAAATCAGCAAGGCCGCCAATGGATATCTGAGTGGTATGATATCTGAGCGGTATAAGCCTATAGTTAAGAATAAGTGAGAAAGATGAAGCTTCCATTTTCAAAGGAAAAGAGAACAGGAGATGAAGTTTTAGACAAAATAGAGAGACTAGAGCAAGCCCTGCAAGAAAAAAAGCCTCGCTTAAAACCCGGGCTGGCAGGCATTCTGTCTTTCTCTAAAAAAAAGAAGCCTGCCGAGCTAAGATTAGGAGAAGAACAACCAAAGATTGAGGAAGGGCAGCTTAAGCAAGAACAAAAGCTTGGGCAGGAAGAGAGGGATAAACCAAAGAAAGAAGAAACACAACATTGGAGAGAAGAAAAGCCCTTAGTAGAGGCGCATTTGCCAAGAGGGCTGGCCAAGCTAAAAGCCTTAAAAGGAAAAATGCTTCTTTCCAGGAAGAAGAAGAGAAGATTTGATCTGAGAAGATTTGTCAGGAGCATCAACCTCCAAAGCTTTCTTGAGAAAGCAGGACTGGAAAGGCTAGATGCAAAGAAAGTCTCAAAGACTCTTTTCAGGATAAACATAATCATCTGCGGAGTAATCAGCTTTATCATAACAATAATGAATATTTCCTTTAGTAAAGGGCTCCTAAACCTTGTAATCTTCCTCCTCGGATTCTGGCTTACAGTGTTCTTAATAACCCTAGCAGTCATTTGGGGAGCTTACTTGTTCTACCTAGACATGCGAATCTTCAACAGAACCAAAGCAGTAGAAGCAGTATTCCCAGACTTCCTCCAGCTGACAAGTGCTAACATAAGCGCAGGCATGCCTATTGACAGGGCATTATGGTATGCTGTGAGGCCGGGATTCGGGGTATTGGCAAAGGAAATAGAGACTGTGGCCAAGAACACGATGGCAGGCGAAGACCTAAGCAGTGCTTTGACCAACTTTGCGAACAAGTATAATTCAAAAATAATCCAGCGCTCAATCAGCCTTCTCCTGGAAGGAATGGCAGCAGGAGGAGAACTGGCAGACCTGCTTAACAAGGTGGCCATGAACATAGAAGAAACCAAGCTTATAAAGAAAGAGATGGCGTCAAGCGTCACGACTTATGTGATATTCATAATCTTTGCCACGATAATAGCAGCACCCGTCCTTTTCGGCCTTTCCACCCAGCTCCTCGAGGTAATCAAGGCGATAACAGGAAGGCTAGGCCCGACCATGAGCTCTTCCGGCTCAATGATGGGCTTCTCATTCTCAGGAGACGCAATAAAGACCAGCGATTTCAGGATCTTCGCCTACCTCATGCTGTCCATCTCTGCTTTCTCCTCAGCCTGCATCATAAGCATCATAAGAAAAGGAAGAGTAAAGGATGGCTTGGCGCAAATTCCTGTGTTCATCATAGTATCCCTCCTCATATACACCTTTGCTTCGCTCCTAATAAAAGGCATGTTCAGCAGCCTGTTCTGAGAAGAACAGCATAAACCTTAATTTTACCAAAAACTTTATAAAAACAAACAGATGCTTAATGCTTAAAAAGAAGTATTATTAAAACATATAAAACAAACGCGCGTGAGGTGAAATAATATGAAGAAAGGACAAGCAGCCATGGAGTTCTTAATGACATACGGCTGGGCAATACTAGTAGTGCTTGCAGCAATAGGAGCACTGGCATACTTCGGAGTCTTAAGCCCGGACAGGTTCATGCCAAGCAAGTGCATGGTAAGCGGAGGATTCAGCTGTGTAGAGTACAAGATGGATGGAACTAAGGACGAGGTAAGGTTTTACGTACAGAACAACCTGGGAGCAGATGCAAGAAATTTAGTTGTTACGTTGTCCAACTCGCAAAATGTTCTCTGTGCAGCAGCCACCAACAACAATACTGACATAACTACGATGAATAATGGCGAGAAAAGTGGCGCCATCACATTTGGCACTGATGGAACGACTTGCGACTTTACGGCGGGCTCTTTCAAAGGAAACATTATTGTTACCTACCAAAAAGCAGACGAGACAGAGACTCACACAGCAACAGGCACAATCTCAGGCAGGTTTGAAAGCTAAAGCCACTAAATTTTTTCTTTTTTTCTATTTATCTTTTTAATTTAACCATTACTTGTTATAAAACCAGAAAATTAATAAAACCCAGGATTATAGTTCTTTTCAGAAGGATAATGTGAGAAGAATGGTGATGTGAATGGATGAAATTCAAAGCATAAGGGCATACCAGGTTCTTGATTCAAGAGGCAACCCTACTATCAAGGTGGTTGTTAAGACTGAGAAATATTCTGGCTATGCAATTGTGCCTAGCGGAGCAAGCAAAGGAATTCATGAAGCAATAGAGCTAAGAGATGGGAGGAGGGAATACGGCGGCAAAGGCGTTGAAAAGCCGATTCATATTATTAACAAGCTGATTAATAAGAAGCTCAAAGGAATGAAAGTTACTGAGCAGGAAGCAATAGACTTAGCGCTTAAAAGGCTTGACACTACAGATAACAAGTCCAGGCTTGGAGCAAACACCTTGCTAGGAGTAAGCCTGGCAGTGAGCAGGCTGGCAGCTGCTGTCAAGGAGAAAGAGCTTTACGAGCACATAGCAGAGCTCTTTGGCAACAAGAATTATAATGTCCTGCCAGTGCCTCTGGCGAACGTGATTAATGGAGGAGAGCACGCAGGCAACTACCTGAAAATCCAGGAGTTCATGCTCATGCCAACAGGAGCAAAGAGCTTCTCAGAAGCCACCAGGATGATAAGCGAGACTTATCATGTTCTAAGAAAGATTATTGATGACAAGTACGGCAGAGCTGCGGTTAATGTGGGCGATGAAGGAGGATTTGCGCCTCCAATAAGGACTGCAGAAGAAGCCTTGGACCTTGTGAGCGAGGCAGTTAGCAAGGCAGGCTATAGAAGAAAAATAAGGCTGGGCTTGGACATCGCTGCCAGCAGCATCTATTACAATAACCAGTATGATGTAGGAGTGAATTTCACCTCAAAAGGTTTGACCCAGTACTATGAGCGCTTACTTGATAAATATGATATTAAGAGCATAGAAGACCCGTTTGACCAGGACGACACTCACGCCTGGGAGGAATTCATGAGCACAGTTGCCAAGAGCAAAAAAACTCAGGTAGTAGGCGATGATTTGACAGTTACTAATCCTAATCGCGTGAATAATGCTATAAAGAATAACCTGTGCAACGCCCTAATTCTCAAGGTAAACCAGGTAGGCACCTTGTCAGAGGCTTTGAAAGCAGCCAGGATGGCAGTGGAAGCAGGCTGGCAAGTAATTGTGAGCCACAGGAGCGGAGACACAGAAGACCCGTACATCGCTGACCTCGCAGTTGGGATTGGTGCAAGTCAGATAAAGCTTGGAGCGCCCTGCAGAGGAGAGAGAACAGCAAAGTACAATAGGTTACTAGAGATAGAAGCTAATCTTAAGAAGAGCAGCTATGCAGGCAGGAAGCTGAAGTTCTGAAGGATACTTAAAAACAATTATGTTTAAATAGAAGAAGCTCTTAAATAAAGCTATGAATCGCCCTTATACCTTAGTCTTTGACGATATAATGATTAAGCAGCTCAAAAAAGCAGGGCGAAACCGGAAGATTAAGGAGATTTTGTCCAAAATGTTTGATAAAATAGAACTGGCAGGATCTTCTGTTGGAGAGCTGATTGATTCGCAACTCTTCATTTATGAGATGAAAAACAAGCATCCGCCCATTAGATTATACTTCAAGCATAACAAAGGCACGAACGAGATTTACCTGTTTGAATTCGAGATGAAAACAAGCGAAGAGAAGCAGCAGAGAACAATACAAAGAATCAGGTACAAAGCTTCCCAATTAGAAACCTAAGTCTTCCCTGGTGAATTTTTTACCTTCAGAAATGTTCTTCTCAAACTCAAGGAGGCGCTTATAAATTTTGGTATTCCTTAAAGTCTCTAATTCTTGCTTCATTTGCTCAAATTCCGTTCTCGATAGGCTGATGGTGTCCATAGTCTTCTCTTAAACAGCTTAGGATATAAAAATTTTTCTCTTTATCCTTCCAGTTCATACTTCCTTATCTTCTCCACCCTTGTCAAATACCTGCCTTCAAGAAACCTTGTTGAAAGCCAAACCTTAAGAATCTTCTTAGCTGTTAATTCATCAGTAGTCCTTCCGCCCAGGCAGAGGATATTGGCATCATTGTGCTGCCTGCTAAGCCTTGCACTAGCCTCGTCATAAGCCATTGCTGCGCGAACACCCTTAACCTTGTTAGCAGCCATGCACATGCCAATGCCTGTGCCGCAAATAAGAACTCCTCTGGCTTTCTCCCTAGCCACTTTCTTAGCAGCCTTGAAAGCAACATCAGGATAATCATCCCCAGGAACAAGCTCAGGGCTTAAGTCATCAAAAGAGAGCTCATTCTCCCTCAGAACTTCCTTTAATTTTTCCTTAAGCTCAAAGCCTCCATGGTCAGCTGCCAAGATAATTTTTTCCTTAGGCAAAATATCACCTCACTCCTATATAATAAATGAACTGGTTATATAAAATTTTCTAAACAACAGGTTTTTCGTCTAAAAACAGCAAATTTTATAAATAATAACGTCGATTTATCCTCTAACAAGGTGGTATGATTGATTGTCAGAGTAGCAGCAAGCATTCTAAGCCTGGATTATAGTGATAAGACTATTATTGACCAAGCCATTATGCGAGTGAGCAACGCTGACTTTATTCATTTTGACGTTATGGACGGCAAGTTCGTGAAGGACAAGACTTTTGACGCAGATTTTGTGAAGAGCACCAATACTTCGCCTATAAAAAAGGATGTTCACCTAATGGTTAAGCAGCCTGAGAAGCTAGTTGACAAGTTCATAAAGGCAGGCGCTGAGATGATAAGCTTCCACGCAGAAGCAACCAAAAGCCCAAAGAAGCTAATAGAGAAGATTAAGAGTAAAGAAGTAATGGCAGGCATAGCCATAAGCCCAGCAACCACTCTAACCAAGATTGACAAGCTCCTTGACCAGGTTGATTTTGTTCTTATAATGACTGTTAAGCCAGGCAAGCCAGGTCAGAAACTAATCAAGAGCGCTGTGAAAAAGGTTAAGAGCCTCACCAAGAAGAAACCTAACCTGATAATAGAGGTTGACGGAGGCATAAACGCAGAAACAGCTCATGAAGTAATAGAAGCAGGAGCAGACATATTGGTAGCCGGAAGCTACATCTTCAAGAGTCCAGACCCCAAGATAGCAGTGGATATACTGAGGAATGCTTGAATTCAAAAACTTTAAAACAACCACTACAACTCTTTCTACATCATGAAACTCTTCAAAATACCCTTGAACGCTGGAGCAATGGATAGGAAGAAGGGAGTGGAGAAGGCTCCTGACAGGATTGTTGAGCACCTAAAGGACTTTTACTTGACAGAAGCAGGAGTGTTACCTTTGTTTGAAGTTAATGAGATAAAAGTTGATAATTCTCACTTTGAAGAAGCTCATAAGAAAATCTATGATGAATTAGTAAAAATAAATAATTATTGCTGCCTGCTGGGAGGTGACCACTCACTAACTTATCCTGGTTTCAAAGCCTTTGCAAAGAACAATCCTGGCGCAGGAATAATTGTGTTTGACGCTCACCCTGATGTTCAGGAAAACCATCAGCCGCCTACTCACGAGGATTACTTGAGAGTTCTTATTGAGGAAGGAGTGCTTGACAAGAACAACGTAATTCTTGTCGGCACTAGGAATATGAGCAAGGAAGAAAGAAAATTCATGATTGACAACAAGATTAAGAATTATTCTATGCGCGAGATAAGCTTTGAGAGCTTGAGAGAAGTTGCTGACAGCATTATGAGCGTTGCAAGACTCTGGAGCAAAGTATACGTTTCCATTGATATTGATGTGATTGACCCTGCCTTTGCACCAGGAACAGGCTACCCAGAGCCAGGAGGGATGAGCACAAGAGACTTATTATACCTTGTCCACAAGCTGAAGATGCTCAGGAATATTGGCATGGCTGATGTTGTAGAAGCCAACCCTGACAAGGATATTAATGATATGACTTCTAAGATGGCTGCCAAGATTATTGTTGAGCTTAGCTAAGCTTTTCTTTTAATCGCCGTAATCTTTATAAACCACTACTTTTTCTTATGAGCCACTTATGGGCAGAATCAAGACACGACCAATAAAGGCAATAACCATGGAGTTACTTGAGAATTACAGGGACAGGTTTAGCACTGAATACGAAGAGAACAAGCTGAAAGTAGAGGAGCTGACTGATGTGAAGTCTAAGAAGCTCAGGAACATAATTGCAGGCTACATTACAAGGATGATGAAGACAGAAGCGCAATAAGTGACAAGAAGACAAGCAACGAATAGGAGGGATGAAGAATGGCGGATGACAACTCGGTGTTTATCGGCAGCAAGCCGTTCATGAACTATGTCACAGGCGTGGTGATACAGTTCACAACCAAGGGAGCAAGGGAAGTGATAGTGAAGGCAAGGGGAAAGTTCATTAGCAGAGCAGTTGATGTGTCAGAAGTGGCTGTGAAGAGGTTCATGAAAGACCAGATACAGCTAAAAGAGATAAAGATTGACTCAGAGGAGTTCAAGAACCAGGAAGGGCATGAAGTCCGAGTGTCCACGATTGAGATCACCCTGGCAAAAAAGTAAATTTTTGTTATTTTCTTATCTGATTTTAATTAATTATATAAACACCACTCTATTAATAATTCCCTAACCAGTGTGGGCCTGTAGTATAGTCCGGATAGAACGCTTGGCTTCGGCTTAGTTTACTAAGAGGACACCAGGAGACCCCGGTTCAAATCCGGGCGGGCTCGTTTTGCATAGAAACAAGCAAATCTGTGATTTGCGGTTCCTAAAAAGCAAAGCTTTTCAGAAACAAGCAAATTTATAATTTGCTGCTCCTAAAAAACCCTGTTTTTTAGAAAACTATTTAACTATGAACCTTCTTAAATACCGCGGGGGTATGGATATGGCTGTTTATGATGTGCTTATCATTGGCTCAGGCCCTGCAGGCTTATGGGCTGCTGAAGCCTTGGCGCGTAATTCTAATCTAAAAGTGGCTATTGTTGAGAAAGGCAAGTTCTCGTCAGGAGGATTGATGAATGATTGCAAGCTTAACCTCAGCTCTGAGATTGGCATGGACTTGGATGAGTTAAGGCTTTCAAGAAAGGATGCTGAGCGCTACATTGCTGAGATTGACTCCAAGTTCCTTGAGCTAGGCGCTGACACCAAGCTTTACGGAACTGATGAAAAGGAGATTGAGAAATGGGTTGTGAGGGCTAGGCGTTGCGGAGCAGAGCTCATAGCTTCCAGGCAGAGGCACATTGGCACTGATGTTAGCAAGGATTTAATAACAAAATACAAGGCTCAGCTCGAATCATTAAATGTAAGATTCTTATTGAACAAGGAGATTAAGAGCATTCGGCGCAAGGATGACAATTTCACATTAACCACTGGTAATGCTGATTTGAAGTCCAAATACTTGCTTGTTGCTCCTGGCAGGGATGGTGCTTACTGGTTCAGGGACCAGGCTTCAAGGCTAGGAATTAAGTATTCCTGGGGGCCAATAGATGTTGGTGTGAGGATTGAACTGCCTTCAGAAATATATGATCCTGTGACTGATGTGATTTATGACCCTAAGTTCAGGTTCATCACCAAGACTCATCATGACAGGACAAGGACTTTCTGCACTAATAAAGGAGGCAAGGTGAGGATTGAGCCTGAGAATGGCAAAGGCTTCAGCCTTATTAACGGCGACGCCCTGAAAAAAATCAAGACGCAGAACACCAATTTTGCAATCCTTAACACCATCAACCTCACAGAGCCTTATGCAGACACCTTGGAGATGGGCAGGGATATTGCAAAGGAGACAGTGCGGCTTGGAGGAGGCAAGCCCCTGATTCAGAGAATGGGAGACTTCATGGAAGGAAACCGCTCCAAGCTCATCACCTTCTTTGACAAGGCCAAGCGTTACGACAATATGAAACCCACTTTGCCTGTTGGAAGCCTGGTTGTTCCTGGAGACATAACCCTGGCTTACAGGGGAAGGATTATTGATAATATCAGGGATACTATTATTGTGCTGGACAAGATAGTGCCTGGAGTGGCTGATGGCCCAAACCTTATATATGCTCCTGAGATAAAGTTTTATGACACCAAATACTTTACAACTCCTGATTTGGAGACTAATATTCCTAACCTATTCATAGCGGGAGACGGCGTGGGCAAGAGCAGAGGCATAGTCGGAGCAGCTCTCACAGGCATAATGGCTGCGCAAGGGATTTTGAAGAAAAAATGAAACTCTACTTTGTTACAGGCAACAAGGAAAAGTTCAGAGAAGTAAAAGACATTCTGCAAGGATTTGAAGTAGAGCAGCTGGATATTAACCTGCCAGAATTGCAAGGAGAGCCTGATGAGATTGTCAAGGAAAAAGCCAAGCTGGCATGTGAGAAGACAGGAAAAACAGCTTTTGTAGAAGACACCAGCCTGTGCTTTAATGCGCTTAATGGCTTACCAGGGCCTTATGTCAAGGATTTCATAAAGAAGATAGGAGTGCCTGGACTTTACGAGCTAATTAAACCTTACAAAGACAAGAGCGCGGTTGCACTTGTAAGCATAGGCTATTACGAGCCAGGCAAAAAACCACTCATATTCCAGGGAAAGGTGACAGGAAAAATAGTGAGTCCAAGAGGAGGCACTCGCTTTCAATGGGACCAGATATTCATGCCTAGCGGCTATGACAAGACTTTTTCTGAGATGAATGTTGAGGAGAAGAACAAAATCTCCCACAGAAAACTGGCTTTTGAAGAGTTCAGGAAATGGCTGGAGAAGAATAAATAATTCTACCTAAATTCAACTTCACCGCCCAGGTAAACGCCTTTGTCTAAGCGCACAGGCCGCCAGTCATCATGCACCAGCTCTGCTCCAAGCCATTCTGCAAGCTCTTTTGGGTTGCCAATGGTAGCGCTGAGAGCAATTAGCTGCAGGTTCTTGAGAGTAGAGCGTAGAATGGTTATGAGCACCTCAAGGGTCGGGCCTCTTCCAGGGTCATTTAACAGGTGAATTTCGTCGATGATAACAGTTTTTACCTGCCTTAGCCAAGGCGCCTTGTGCCTGATGAGGCTGTCACATTTCTCTACTGTTAGAATCAGAAGATCATATCCTCCTAGTTCACTTGATACAGAATCTAAATCACCTGTACTTATAATGACTCTTAAATTAGTGTTTTTGAATAAGTCTTTATAATACTTGTACTTCTCCCTTGCAAGGGCTTTTAATGGCACAAGATATAAGGCTTTTGACCCCGGATCCTGTGTTAGGTTCTTGCATATAGCTATTGTTGCTATTTCTGTTTTGCCTGAAGCAGTTGGTGAACAGATAACCAGGCTTTTGCCTTGCATTAAACCTGCGTTTATGGCTTTCATTTGCACAGAGTTCAACTTTATGATTTTCTTATTTAGATAAAAATCTATTAAAAATCTTGGGATGCCTATTTTTCCTAGTTCATTAACATTCATTTAAGACTCCATAAATAGGTTTTTCCTTTCTCTTTATATAATATTTGATTGTTTCCTTTAAGTTCGTGTAAGAATACTAAAGTTGTATCTTTGCTTACATTTAAATTTTTAGATATATCTAAAGTGGATAATGTTTCATTAGATAACATGTTTAATATCTTCTCTTTTCGTATGTCTCTATATGATTTATATGATTTTGTCTTCTTAAAAAGAAGAACATTATATTTTATTTTCTTAATAACATCCACATATCCTTGATCTAATAGTGATTTAATATGTTTCCTGATTCTTGTTTGTTGGACATTTATTATTTCGGATAGTTCTTTAATTGTTTTTGGTTTGTCAAGAAGAGCTCCTATTTCTTTTTTTGTTTGATCAACATAGAAAACTTTTCTTTTTTCAGTTTTACGTTTTACTTCTACACCCAATAATTTTTGTTTTTCAGAATGCTTAAAACCGATAAATTTATTGAAATACAATAACCCTTCTCCTTTTATTGAAAAAACATGAATACTTGCTTTTTTCTTTACTTCTGAAAGCCATTCTTCTTTGAAACCTAAACCTAAATGAAGGTTTCTTATCTCATCAAGAACATCCTTATTTTTTAATGTATAAACAATTGCTGACGTTGTTACGCATGCCTCATCATCTGCAACAGCTCTAATAAAAGAAATTTGATGTTCTTTTGGCAGTTCCTTTAGCCTTTTAGGAAATTCTTTGTTAATTATTTCAGGATAAAAATTTACAAGTACCTTGACCAGGGGTTGCGGCAATATCACGGTTTGTGCATCAAACCTCTTATCAATACATGTTGTTAGAGATATTGTTCCGAACGCTTTTTTACATATTCTCTTGAATTCATTAATTAGCTTCTTAGAAGTGTTTGTATATGTGCTGCTGTGTCCTTTCTTAATTGAGATAGAACCATCTCCCAGAATGTGACCTAAGATTTCTGTAATTAATTTAGATTCTTTAATTGGCAGAATTGGGTTTTTTATCCAAGTTCTACCTCTATAAGCTTTGTAAGCTACTATTTGGCTTTCAACTTTTTCTTGATTATATGATTTTAAAATTTCTTTTAGAATATACAATGGGAATCTGTTTGTTCGAATTGCTTGAAACATGATGCCATATTGAATATTTGTATCTTTTCCTAATGCCTCTTTTTTCACATAGTTTAATAAATTTCTTTTTAACTTAATAGTACTTTCTTTATTACCGAAATTCCAGATATGGAATTCTCTAAGAATACTCCTTGAATGAGTTTTTGTTAAATGCATTTTTAATCGAATATTGTCTTATATGAAACTATGTAAATGATTCTCTTTTAAATACTTCACGCCAACATGTCCAGTGCTCAGAAAGAAGATCATAATTTGATAGTTGGACGTTCTTATGATTGAAAATGCTATGAGAAAACAAAAACTTATGGTGAGAATTTCTTAGCCTGGCAAGGCCTGAGCTCAAGAAAACCGCGCTTTTCAATCTCCTTGTAAATTTTTTCAGGGATTTGGGACTTGTAAGAGGAAAGGTTCATGATGGAAAAGAAATATGATGAATTAATAAAAATTTGTTTTCAATGCTGTTTTGCAAAGCCAATTTTCTTTTGGCGAGCTTTTCTTTCAGAAAGAAAAGGTCGCAATAAATTAATGTGAAAGATAACTCACATCTCCATCGGCGCTGTTATGCCTAGAAGGTCTAATGCGTTTCTCAGAACAGTCTTAACGCAGAAAATAAGTGTCAGTCTGGAGTCTCTTATCTTTGGCTCTGCCTTTAGCACTGGGCATTCATGATAGAACTCATTAAAAACCTGGGCTAATTCAAGAACATACCTTGCGACAAGGCTTGGCTTGTAAGCCTCAGCAGCCTCGCTCACAACACTCTTGAAATTTGATAAGGCCTTGATAAGCTTGAACTCTAACTCATGGCTGAACACAGGCTTTATCTTTTCTGGCTCAAACTTTTTCACTTTCTTGAAGATTGAGCAAATCCTTGCATGAGCATACTGAACATAAGGTCCTGTTTCTCCTTCAAAGCTTATGCTCTCCTCAGGGTTATAGGTGAAGTCTTTCATCGGGTCGTATTTTAGGATGAAGAACTTCAATGCTCCCATGCCTATAATCCTTTTTCTTTTCTCAAGCTCTTTCTTGTCAAGCTTGTGCCTCTTCTTTATCTCCTTCTCAGCAACCAGCTCCATCTCTTCGACAATATTATCAGCATCAACCACAGTTCCTTCCCTGCTCTTCATCCTTCCTTCTGGAAGATAAATTAACCCATAAGCCAGGTGATAACAGTTCTTTGCAAATGGGAAGCCAAGCATCTCAAGCAGCTTGAACAAGACTTTGAAGTGATAGATTTGCTCATTGCCAACAATATAAACTGATTTGTCCATTTTGAAATCATCAAATTTGACTTTAGCAAGATACAAGTCCTGAGTTATATAAATCCCCGTACCATCCTTTCTTATCAATACTTTCTTACCAAGCCCGTCCTTTTCCAGGTCAGCAATTATTGCTCCTTCTTCGTCCTTTATGAACAAGCCTTTTTTCAAGCCTTCAAGAACAATATCTTTACCGTGCTGATAAATATCTGACTCGTAATAAGTCCTCTTGTGATGCACATTAAACAAGGCATAGGTTTGCTTAAAGCCATCAAGAGCCCATTTCCTCATCTTCTGCCAGAGCGCAACAATCTCCTCGTCACCAGCCTCCCATTTTCTTAACATCTCTTGAATCTGCTCTTCAAGCTCAGGATGCTCTTTCTCATGCTTTGAGTATAAAACATAATAATCCCCTACAAAATGGTCTGATTTCTTGTCAGGTTGTTTTCCTTTGCCCCATTTCTGGTAAGCAAGCATTGACTTACAGATATGAACTCCCCTGTCATTAACTAAATCCGCAGGAATGGCTTGGTAGCCTGCAAAAGCAAGTATGTTACAGATAGAATTGCCTAAGAGCATGTTCCTGACATGGCCCAGATGAAGAGGCTTGTTAGTGTTAGGAGCAGGGTACTCCACCATGACCTTCTTATGGTTCAAAGGCCAGCTGCCATAACAAGCTCCGCAATTAAGAATGTCCTTGATGACTGAGCCTGCAAGGAAGCTCTTGTCAACAAAGAAGTTAAGATAAGGACCAGTGGCTTTTACTTCAGATATTGATGACTTAGGGTCAGGCTTAATTTTTCCTGCAAGCTCCTGAGCAATAATGTTCGGAGCCTTCTTCATGCTTTTAGCCAGGATAAAACAAGGAAAAGCATAGTCGCCTAATTCAGGAGAGGGGGGGTTTTCTATTAATGGCTCAATCTCTTTCTCTCCTAATCCCGTAGCTTTGGCTAGAAGTTTAGTTATCTCTGACTTGAACATAGAAAAGGAATAAAGAAAAAGAGTTTATAAATGTGTTGGAAAAGTTGTTGCGCCTGCGGCCAATTATTTTTTATCCTCTGCTTTCTTCTCCTCTTTCTTTGCCTTCTCTGGTTTTTCTTCTTTAGCTTCTGCTTTCTTTTCTTTCTCGGTCTTCGGTTTCTCTTCTTTTTTTTCAGCAGCCTTCTCCTCAGTCTTCTCAGTTTTTTTCTCTGCTTCAGCAGCTTCTCCTTCCTTCTTCTTCTCTTCAATTATAGGAGTTGCTCCTTGTTTCAGCACTTTCAGGTTTATCTGGGCAGTTCTTGTGTAGATGATGTTGCCTGCTACTGTTCTTCTTATTTTTCTTCCTCTACTGTTCTTTCTTATGCCTACGCCTTTGATGATGAGAATCTTTTTCCTTGCTGTTCCTCTCACATCTCTTCTCATTGGGAAGCCGCAGTAGTCGCTTCCTCCAGAAATCTCGAACTCATAGCCTGGAAAGCCTATAGAATCCCCGCTTATCTTTTCACCTATTCTTTTCTTGAGAAAGAACTCTGCTTCTTTGCCAGAAACAACTTTCTGCACTGATTTGCCTGTCTTTGGGTCTCCGATATTGATTTTAAATTCCATGTTTTACCCTCCGAGCTTACGCTTCTGATGAGCGCGCTCAGTCAGGGCTTTGGAGGAACAAGCTCTTTTTAAAGCTTTTCCAATAGCATCAAATATAATTAATCACTTAATAATGGTAACAGAAACGAAAGATTTATAAACGTTTAAACCTCAGTACACTTAAAATGGGGGATAAAGATTCATTAGAGGAGATAATACACAAACCGATTGAGCTTCCCAAAAGCCCATTCTTCGAGGTATTCAAGAGCTTTGGAAGAGACGAAGCCATAGACCTATGCATAAGCACTACTAGCACAGCAATAATGAGCGCTCTAATAGATTCCCAAACCTTTGGACCTATGAGTTCAGATACCAAAGATGCTGCGCTCTCAATTACAGGGCCTGTTGTTGGCAAACTCGGCTTCTTCCCAGCCCATGTTTATGACGCAATAAAACATTATCATTCTCATTCATCTCAAGACAGAGAACCTTTATCCTTTTATTTAAAAAAAGCCTTCAAAGAAGGAAGAAAAAATCTCTTTGAGAACATCACGTTCCAAGACCCTGTTTACATTGGCATGATGTGGGCAGGCTTACGATTATGGCCAGAAACGCCTCCGTGGATGCTATCCATGGTCAGCACCATGCTCTCAGTTGGCGCTTTAAGCATCACAGAAGTGGCTGTAAAAGAAGCGCTTTATGCCCACTATAAGAACAAGCTAAAACGAGCAGGATTCCATCAAGACAGCTATTTTGAATCAAGGTTCTATATCCACAAAGACAAACACCCAGAAGCAGTTCTTGAGGAGCTAAGCAAAGAGTTCACTCTTGGCAATGAGTCAACAGAAACCTGCCACGACAAGTATTTTCCCACTCACCTTCGCATTTATAATGGAAGAAAACCACAGTTAAGACTAAGAGAAATGGAAGTGAGGAATAGCAATCATTCCAAGGATATCAAGGAAGTGCAAATTGATTATACCAAGGCTAGCGAGTTGCCAGAAAAAGAGCAAGAACAGTTCAGATACTTCTTAAAAAAGAAAGATAAATTTGTTTACAGACTAAAGCAAGGAATGCCTTCTAGCCCAGAAGACATTGATAACTTAAAAGTTAGGAGAATCGTCCAAAAAGCAAAAGCTGGAAAAGAATACAGGGATATAGAATTCCAGAGAACTTTCACCTACAACAAAGAGCTTTTATGCGCAACAGACAAAGTGCTTCAAGAGCACAAAAGGCCCTTCTATGTTATAGAGCTAAAAACTAGAAAAAACATCAATGTGCTTAAGGATGGCATGCACTTTGTGATGAGCAATTTCCCTGTAGTCGAGACAACCCACGACAAGCTCGACCTTATCGGGGTGAAGAATTATTGCAGATAAGCCTGAGTGATTAAAATGCTTGAGCTAGAAGAAAAAGCCAGGATTTTTAAGCCCCTGAGGGATTATGAGAAGCCAGCTGCGCTGTTTGTTCACATGCAAGATAACTATGTTGACGGACTAATGCCTGAAGAGAAACAAACCCTTCTATCAAGCCAGAAAGACGTTATTAACTATTGCAACAAGAACCGCATTCTTATGGTGCTGCTCCAATACGATGCGCCTGTAACCAAGCACCTTGAGCCTATTGTTAAGGAAATACCTGATAATAAAAAAATAATCTGGGCTTATAAAGGAGCCAATGGCTTTGAAAGCCCTGAGCTAAGCGAAACCTTGCACCTCTTAAACATAAGGAACCTTCTCATCACAGGGATTAATGCTTCTTGGTGCGTTAAAGCCACTGCCCAAGGAGCTATTGACTGCGGCTTTGAGATTCTCACAGCACGAGAATTGATTGCTGATAACTATATGTACCGAAAAAATTGTAAGAGGCTTGACTGGTTCCTGCGAAACAGCATTTATTACCCGGACTACAAGCTACTGCTAGAATAATTTTCTGTTATTCTTTAATCTGAGAAAACATTTAAATCCTTCACTCATCCTCTCATAATCATGAGCTTCCAATCCATCCAGCGAATAGAGAAAGCCCAGACTTATCTTGACATAGCCATAAAAAGAGCTTTGAAAAGCAAAGGCCCGAAGAAGAGAGGATTGGCATTTGACAAGGCAAAGCCAAGAGAATATGAGAGAATAGGGATAATAACAGAAGCCTTGTCTGAAAAGCTGAGCAGCATCGCAAAGGGATTCCCGCAAATCGATGAACTGGCAGAGTTCTATAAGGAGCTTGTAAAAGTCACCTTGGATTATGACAAATTAAATAAGTCGTTGGTAAGCGTGAAATGGGCGAGTAGCAAGATTAGGGAGCTGGCAAATGAGCACAAGCAGAGAATAAGAAAGATATATACTTTTTATCAGCTTGACAAGGCTAAGAAGGCTTTTCTTGGAAGAACAAGCTCTGTGATGAAGCAGATAGCCAGCAGCCTTGACTATCTTGAGAGTGCAAGGAAAACCATGGCAGACTATCCTGTGCTAAAAACAGGCTTGTTCACGGTCTGCATTGCAGGCTTCCCTAATGTTGGCAAGACAACCCTCCTGAGCAAGCTAACAACAAGCACTCCTGAGATTAAGGAATACGCCTTCACCACAAAACAACTCAACCTAGGCTATGCTACTATGAACAATCAGAAAGTTCAGTTCATAGACACTCCAGGAACACTTGCAAGGCCTGACAAGATGAATAATCTTGAGAAGCAGGCTTACCTTGCAGTAAAATATGTTGCTGACCTCGTCATCTATATCTTTGACCTTACAGAGCCTTATCCATTAGAAGATCAGAAAAGACTCCTAGAGCTTATCAAGCAGTTTAGAAAGCCAGTTATTCTATATTTGTCAAAGACTGACTTGCTTGAGCAAGGCGCAATTAATAAGTTCTTACAAGAAAATGAAGTGATAACAAGCATTGATGAATTAAAAGAAGGGATTAATAAGAGACTAAGCAAAGCATAACCTATTTGTTCTCAACAATCAAAATGCGGCACCTGCAAGGAACCTTGCTTATAATCCTCTTAGCAGCTTCCTTGGCCACAGGAATGTTGTTCTTGTCAACATGAATCTCAAATATGGTCTGGCCTTTGTGAATCTGAGCAGCCAAGCCAATAGGCTTGCCAAAGGAATGAGCCATTCCAGTGCTCATACGGTCAGCTCCTGCTCCGCTAGCCAGAGGATTCTCCCTGAGGATGTGATGAGGGAATACTCTTAGCTTAAGCCTGAAGCCGATCTTGCCAGTTTTCTTCTCAAGAACCCTGTTGCTCGACTTACGAGCAGCTTCAAGAGCATTATGCCTGATTTGGAGAGAGCTTAATGCATTAACCTCAACCTTGTAATCAAACTTCCTCTGCAGCTCGCCCATGTCATACCTGACAATAAGGTTATGAGGGCTGGCCCTGACAAAATTTTTCTTCCTGTACTTGGACTTGCGAGTATAAGGCCTTTCCAGCTTCCTATAAGACACTCCTTTTCTTAGTTTAGCCATAAACTCCTCTGAAACGGTAAAGTATTTAAAAAAGTTACTGTTTTTACAATGAGAGATAGCCCTGTAGTATGGCGGCAGAGCCGACATGCTCAGGGCTACGAAGTAGCCCTGTAGTCTGGTGGCGTAGCCAGCAGATTCAGGGCGCAGATAGCCCTGTAGTCTAGCGGCCAAGGATAGGGGACTCTGGCAACGTATGTTGGAGATATCCTCTGGCCCAGGTTCGAACCTAGCAGAACAAAACTGGCGAAAGTCCTGGCAGGGCTATTATTTTTAGAGGTGAGGGAGCTGGAATTATGTCCTCATCGGATTTGAAAGCTGATTTCGCATATGCTTTTAAATTGATGAAGCGAAGATTCCCTGTCGATTTTGTGAAGCCTGATTTTAAACAGATTACTCCTTCTGAATGGATGGATCTCTTCGTGGAAGTACAATCTATGAAGGATATTTTACGATTACCTCCGGTTATGCTTTATGAGCCTGCTAAAAACATGATTTACGCTGTGCGACATAGTGATCGTCACATGGATTCGTTAGGAGGACCTCCTACTTACACCTTTTCTCACGAAATAGCGCACGTAATACAGATCCGATTAAACAAAGACTTTTCAGAGGATAATCTTGACAAACTTATCAAGAGCAAAGGAAAACAAAGAGAAAAAGGTGTGACTTTATTATCCTTCTGTGAAGGAATGGCTGAGTTTATGGCGATAGAAACTTGCTCTTTATCAAAGGACTCAAAATTAGAGGCATTCACTAGAAGTATGGATGCTGATTATAAGCGCTTGTTTGAGCAGTTTAGGAATGATAATCAACCACTATGCGTAAAGATGTACAGCGAAAAGCACGGAATTGACCCATCTGATTGGCCAAAACTATTGGCAAAGTTCCACCTGCGTAACGACGGGTGCACATTACAGACCCACCCTTATGTTTTTGGCTATAATTTTGCTTCGAATCATAAAGACCTTGACACTTTAGAACTGATAGCAAATCCTCCTAGGAATTACAAAGAATTATCAATACCGAATGCGTATATTTTAGAACACTAGGCACTGAACAACAGAGATGACATTCTGAGCTCAGTAATTTCATTACTGGGAATCTTCGCGTCAGGCTTTTAAACTAGAAAATCTGTTTTTCTTACATGAGTGTCATAAGTGAAACTGGCAGGGCTATTCTTTCTTCTTATGCTCTTTTAGAACAAACCAATCGCTTTCTTTCCTGCCAAGAGGAGGATAAACCCTTTTTATTGCTCTTCTCACGTTATGCTCAATTAAGGGCTTGTGCTTATCAAGGTAGTGCACGTAATGCGTGCCTAGGACTGATAAGGTGTAGAGCATGGTAGCCACTCCTGTAAGCGCAAAGAAGACAGTGAACAGCTTGGTTATATCCTTTGTCGGGTGCAAGTCTCCGTAGCCAATGGTTGTTAGCGTGGTGGCAGAGAAGTATAATGAGTCAACAAAGCTCCAGCCTTCAAGCCTGGAGTAAACAATAGTCCCGATTGCCAGGATAACTATTACTAAGGATAGCAAGGATATTATCTTCTCAACAATCTTTCTTTTCTCCTCTCGCTCATTGAAATCCATTATTCTCTTCTAAAACGCCTGGTATTTAAAAAGTTAATGGCGCGATACAGAAGAAGTTAGAGGCTTTTGCTTAATCAACAACCTCAAACCTTATATTGTTGCCGTTCTTGTCATAAGCCTGAATATTTTCTGCACTATAAGGCAGCTTGATTATCATGTGCACCATGCCTTTTTTTGAGAACGAGTGCAAATCAGCCCTGCTCGGATAATTGCTAGCTCCAGGATGGCTGTGTACGCTTCCAACAATGCCACTGGTTATAGGAGGATTGAACTTGTAAATTGTGTAGGAAGGATTTGCAAAATACTCTTGATAGACTAATCCATAAACCCTGAGAACCTTCTTCCTCGCCTTTCCCTCAAGAAAGGCTATGAACTCCTTGGGATAGGTCTGATTGGCAAGCTCAACAATATTATCAATCACTTCCTTGTCAATGATTACCCTCTCAAAATCATACTTTTCCAGCTCAAAAAGCCTTTTGAGCCAGCTAGTTATTTTATCCCAAAATTTCATCTTAACCCTGGTTAATGATAAGGTTTATATTAATCTAACTATTAATTATATAAAATGAGCTACTACGACGACATATCTGAAGGTTATGAGGAGCTTCACAAAGAGGAGCAGCTGAAAAAGGTAAAATTGATACTCGGCAAGCTTGAGTTAAAGCCGACTGACACCCTTTTGGACGTTGGCTGCGGCACAGGACTGTACCTTTACCTTTTCAAGTGCAAAGTTACCGGAGTGGACCCTGCAAAGAAGCTCATAGCCAAGTACAAGGGAAAACACAGGATTATGCTTGCCAGGGCAGAAGAGCTACCCTTCCCTAATAACAGCTTTGACGTCGTCACCAGCATTACGGCAATCCAGAACTTTGAGGATATAGAGAAAGGAATGCGCGAGATCAAGAGAGTCGGCAGGAGCAGGTTTGTTTTTAGCGTGCTAAAAAGAAGCTCAAAGCTAGAGCAAATAGAGCGCTTAATCAAGGAATTATTCGGCATTGACGAAATCATAGAAGAGGACAAAGACATAATCTTCTTTTCTCATCGCAAAAATTAAGTTCAGAACTTAATTTTTGGGATATTAAAAGACAACTGTCTTTTCCTATAAAAAGATTTAAAAGAAGCCAAGAATACTCTTGCTCTAATGGGCTCTTAGCTCAGTAGTAGAGCACCACGTTCGCAACGTGGGGGCCGCGGGTGCGAAAGAGTTTTTGCTTTAACAAAGACTTCGTATGTCCCGCAGAGTCCACGGGGTTGTAGTGTAACTTGGGTCAGCAAAATCCCTGATTTTGGGATTGCTGAGAGCAATTATCACCCGTGGTTCGGGGCCACGTAATCGGAGTTCAAATCTTCGCAACCCCACTCCTATTTTTAAGAAAATTAAATTAAGTAGATTAAAGAAGTAGAAAAATTTAGAAAAATAAGAATTATTGTCCTTGGTATATCTTAACCGCTTCCTCAACGCTCTTGTCTTCTATTGTCAGGGCATAGATGGCGTTGCACATCCTTACTGCTTCTTCAAGGCTTTTCTGGTGAATATTCCTTCCTGTTGCATTACCAGCAGCTCCTGCGTCAAGCTGGTCTCTGAGGGTTTGGAGGAATGCTTCTACTCCTTCTAATTCTCCGCCTGCGCATATGACTCGAGTTCTGCCAGCAGCAGTAATTGCTTCCTTAAAGATTTCCTTGAAATTCTTGCCTTGTTTCTTCGGATAATTAATCTTCACAAAGTCTGCTCCTAGGCAGAGCGCTACTCCTGTTGCTCCTGCTATCAGGTGTGGGTCTTTCTCGTCCTTAACAGCCTTGCCTCTCGGATATATCCAGAGCGTTGTGATTAGTCCATATTTGTGAGCTTCAATAATTGCTTGGGATGCATTCCTGAGCATCTGGTCTTCGTACTCGCTTCCGAGATAAATCGTGTAGCCAATGCCGAGTATTTTAAGCCCTGTTTGCCTCTTGAATTCAACTACCTGTGCCACGTCCACCAGGTTCTCGCTGTAAGGCTCTTTCTGAGCAGTCTTCACAAGATTGGTTTTTGAATTCAGCTTCACAAGATAAGGGACTTCCTTGTAGTTCATGCCATACCTCGCTATCAGGCCGAGCTGGGTTGCGAACACGCCTATCTTTCCTTTACTGGCAATCCTGAAGAGGTGCTCTGGGTCTGCGTCATCAAGGCTTATTCCTTCGCCGTAAAAATCATTGTTAAGATGCTCTACTCGCTGGTCGCCTGCAAAGAGCATTAACCTGCCAGAATGCCTTGTGATTTCCAGATAATTATTTACATACTCCCGGACCATTTTCCTTGGAACAGTTAAAGGAACAAGAATGTCTTTTGCATGAATCATCATTCACCTACCTCCTTTTTTTTTATGCGTTATTCTGATGAATAGGATGGGTGATGTGATAAGTGATATATTAATGTTTTTATAAAGATATAAAGATTAAGAAAATTTATATACCCGTCTTTCCAGAATTAAGGGTTAAGCATGATTCGAAGCATTATTAACAGGGAAGACCTGTTCCCTAAGCCTTTGGTAAGCGTGAGAGCGCCTATGAGTGTGCTCGGGAGACAAGAGGTGAAAGACGGCCTGGGCGTTGTTGAGTGGCACATGCCTACCAGCATAATCCCTATGAAGTACGCGATTAGTGTAAGAAGTGATGATAACCTTGCAAAGATGATTAGCAAGGCAGGTAATTTTGTGATTAACTTCATGGGGCAGGAGCACAAGAGCATTGTGTTGTCCTGTGAGAACCAGGACAGCTTGTTTGTTGACTTGTTCTCTTCCCTGGGCATTTCAAAATCAGAGGCTGACATGGTTGAAAGCCCGAGAGTTAAGGAGGCAAAGGCTTTTCTTGAGTGCGAGGTTGAGCAGGAACTCGATAGCGGAGACCACACCTTATTCCTTGGCAGAGTGGTCGGACCAAGGGTATAATCAAAAATTTTATATATGATTTGTTTTGTTAAGTATTTGTTGCACTCGATAAAAACATAATTGGTGATGTAAATGATGGATATTAAGACTAAACACGAACAGGAGATTGAGAGTCTTGCCATGATGCTGCGCAAGAATAGGCTGGCTTCATCTGATTCAGAAGCCAGGAGAATGGCTGAGGAGATGCTTAATACGAGCAAAAAGGTTTCTGATGATTTTGCAGATCGTGAAAGAAAATTCTTTGGTGAGCCGAAGAAAGATGCTGAGGTCGAGCTTGCTCACAAGCACATCGAGCAGCTCGCTTCCAACCTTGCCAGGGGCAAATCTGATGTTAGGATTGATTTGGAAGGCATTGATGTTAACAAGCCTTTGAGAGAGCTTATCACTGAGGAGGAAGAGCCTTCAGAGCCAGAGGATGAGGACGCAGTTGAGTTAAAAGAAGAGCCTGCTGAGAAAACTCTCGATGAAGCGCGTGAGGATGAGGATTTGGAGAAGCCTGAATTGGAGGAGGAAGCTTCTGAGGCAGAAACAGAGGAAGAGCCTGCTGAGGAAGAAACATTGGAAACTCCTGTTCCTGAAGAGCTTGGCGAAGAAGAGGCTGCTGGTAAATCAAGAGAAGAAACTGATGAGGCTTTAGATAAAACTAGGAGAGGAGCTGGATCTGATGAGCTTACTGAGGATGAGGATTTGGATAAGCCTGAGCTGGAGGAGGAAGCTTCTGAGCCTGAGGCAGAGGCTAAGGTTGGGGAAGAGCCTTCAGAAGAATCAGGAGAGGATAGTGATGAAGAGGCTGGCGATAAGGATTCTGAATCTGATTTCTCAATAAAAGAGCTCGATACTAAGGAGCAGTTGAGAAAGTCAGAGGAAGAGAGGAAAAAGGAAAAAGAGAAAATGCAAGAGTCCAAGGTTAATTTGAGCAAGATGTTTAATGTTAACAAATAATTTCTTTCTCTTTTTTGTTGTTTTCAGAAAATCGTCTCTGCTAACTCTTGGCTTGAAAGTCAAAGTATGCGCAGGACGATTTTCTGGACGAACAACCTCGGCTTTTTAACCGATACTTCGTCCTTTAGGCCGAGGTTGTTCATTTCTAAGCTTTGTTTAATTCTAGTCATATTTAATTTCCATAGAGAAGATTATTTGATAACTACTATTTAGTGGTTAAAAAACGAAAACTTTTTAAAGCCCGCAACATATAACAGGAGAAAAGGGGGATAATATGAATAAGAAGATAATCATTCCTATGTTATGCACAATATTGTTTCTAATACTTTCCAGCCTAGCTAGTGCAGTAATCTTTGACGTGGCTGCAGCCAGGGAAAAGGAATGGGAAAGATACGAAGCTTACAAAGCAGACTACCTTAAAGCCAATGACCTGGAAGCATACGCTGATTATATTTACGAACCCAACCTCATAAGAAACTTCGGCTTCAGAGGACCAGACTATTACTACATCCCTCCTAATGTTCTGCAAGCAAAGTATAACCCTCCATTACAGGGAGATGTCTACTCTACCTTCAATAGAGGCTACACCTCGAGCCTTTACCAGCCATCAGCAGTCAAATACTTCGGAGACCAAGTCAATGGAAGATACGCAGGCTACATTCCGAGCAACCTCGGAGGCACATACTTTGACCACCCATACGCAAACCAGGCTTCTGGCTACCTAACAATCAATGATCCGAATTATGGTAGCTATGGCTATTCTGGCTATGGAAATTACGGGTATGGAGATTATGCTAACTATGGAGGATATGGCAGCTATGGCTATAGCGGATATGATTATGGCTACAGCTCTTTCCAAGGTTCTGATTACTACATCAATGATGCATACTCAAAAGAGCCTGCTTATTACGCAAGAATAGCAGAGCCATTATCAGGCGGCTTTTATGTCGTAGGATTTTACTAAGGTGAAAAAATGCTCAAGAGAATAATAACAATACTCTCGGCTTTGTTTATGCTATTCCTAACCCTGCTCTCGGCAGCAGAAGCTTACACTCCTTACTCTTACAGTACTTATTCTTACAGCACTTATTCTTCTTTGGTTTATCCTGACTTGTATCCTGTAAGCCCTAACTACTTGTACTATGACCAGGAAAAATACGATAATCTGCCAGTCGTGACAGGGCCTTACCCAAGATATTATCTTTTCAACACAAACATGGATGAGGATGTTGACTATGTTCATGATGATTTTAACCATTACGACGATTTCATAGGCTACAAGGACCTGGACGTGTTCTATCCAAACCAGGGAATTATCGAGGTTATCAGGAATGAGAATTCAAGAGAATTAGATCTAAGCCAGGTTCCGAGCGGCTTCAAAACATTCGGGCTTCATGTTTACGGCTACATACCAGGGCCTGATGGGAGCTATGCAATGTACAGGAAGCATTACATGCACGAACACCCCTTGGAGCTAGAGAGTTATGAGCAAGGCTATAATTATGGCTATGGCTATTACACGCCATTCCTGGCTTATAGGAACCAGCCAACATACACAAGGTCTTGCCAGTCAACAAGTGCTTGCCAGTACAGTTACTGCGCAAGCTGTTAAAGCTAGCAATGAGGAGAGTATAAAATGAACCATCAAAACCAGGCAGAAATCAACTATGATGCACTAGCACCGCATTTACGAACCTACATCTTTGAATACGTACCCAAAGGGCAAAGTAAATCAATAGACGCAAAAAGAATTCCTGTTCCGCTAATTCACGGAACTGAAGTCAAACATTTTATAGACTGGTTTGAAAACAATAATCTAGAGAAGAAGCTAGAGGACCACGTAGGTATCTCTGGAAAGAGGAGTTACTCCGGAAGGCCCTACATCATAGAAGCCATCAGAAGCTTTTTTGAAGAAGGAAGGCACAAACAGTCAAGATAATCTTCAAACAACAAAATTCCACTTATCTTTGATAAGTTGTTTTACTGCACACAAACAATCAATTGGAATTTTGTGGGTTCAAAAACTACCAGGTTAGAATGGGATTTTGAGCGTCAAAAACCAGGTAATATTATGGAGCGTTGCAGAACAGCATGCCACCCCTCTATGAGGGGGGGTTTTTGACATAATCTTTTTACTTCCTTCCCTCGATGAACTTCTGCATCTCATCAACAAATTCCTGCGCCTCTTTGAAATACTCGTCGAATTGCGCTCCCCTGATCTCTGTTATCTGGCCGTGAAGGACAATCCTGGAGACATGATAGAATTTTCTCATGATGTCAGCATACTTTTCCTTTAACAAGCCCTTATTAACCATTTTCTGCTCAAGCATATCAGCAACATGGCTCGGGCTTGGAGGCACCTCGTTGAGTTTCATAAGAGCAGCATGAGCAGCATCAATAACAGCCCAGTACAAGTCCAGGACTCCCTGCTTTATGTGCCACTTGGAATTATGCAAGGTGATGGGCGCTTTGTTAAAGTAATTCCACATGCTCTCAGGAGTCGGCCTTATTCTTCCCTGGTAAAGCAGGATTTGCAATGGCTCGAAAAAGCCAGAGTCAATAATCGGAACCCCGTCCCTAAGGATATTAATGGCCACAGGGTCTCCTGCCCTTACATACTCCCAGAAACTCGTGAATTTCAAGGTGGTGACGTGAAGCTTTCTCGGAGCTACCCCTGCCACTATCTTCTCAATTATTAACCTGTAAGCCTGGACAAACTCTCTGTCCATGATTATGCTCACATCATCCACTATGATCAGGATATCAATGTCCCCTATGGTTCCATGCTTTTTCCTGGCAGTGCTGCCAAACAAGACAATAGCTTTTATGAACTTGGCAAACTCCTTATAAACCCTTCTGCTAAAGCTATACGCGACATCAAGAACATCCTTTGGATAGCTCTCAGAGACCTGCTTCTTCCTCTTCTGGATGTCAAACTCCACCCATTCACCTCTTTTTCAATAATAATAATCGTTGAGTTTTATTAAGCTTTTGCTTTTGCCATACTTAAAAAGTATGGTAACTCAAAAATTCTCTGAATTTTTGTTGTTATTATTCCAAAGGAACTTCTGACCATAATCTCCACTCATTGCTAGGAGCATACGCGCCCACTATGTACGTGGAGGGGTTGTGATAGCCAAAGTGCTGCTCATGCACGCCCCTGAACGTAGGAGCTCCTGTGGTGGCGTATATCGGGCTGCCCATCAAGGCCCAGGTGTCTGGCATGCTGGTGAAAACATTAAAGCTCCCGGATTCAACAATAAAATCTTTTAAGCCAGCATCTTCCATATTCTTAATGAACTCTTTCATAGGCAGGTTTCCCTCGCCAGGGGTTAAGTGCTCGTCATCATACCCGAAATTATCGCTTAGGTGAATATGACCGATTATGCCTTCCTTGGCAAGCTTTTTTGTCTCCTCCAACACCCATTTATTAAAGCGTTTATCCCTGTCCTCGGGTGTTTCTCCTTCAAGAGTCTTGAAACGGCTGCGCCAGGTGTTAAAGTGCCCTATGTCCAAGGTTGCTTTTATGTGCTCCTCGGATTTTCTTTTAGCTTCTTCTGCAGAGTGGCCTTCGCCTATGAGCTGCTTCTGCATCACCTTTCTTGACTCTTCAACTATCTTTTTTATCTCGTCAGGATGGCTGCCGAACTCCCGCACATCCCAGTTCTCAGGAGAAACATAAATCGGCTCGTTAATGTTTTTCTGGTGCGCCTCTGTGTACTTCATTGCCTTGAGCCCTAGAGTTCCTATTGTTTCTGCAGTCTTTTTCAAGCCATAATTCTCAACAGTGTCAGTCCTGTTCATCCTGTACATTATTTGCTGGGCCCTGGCATCAGCAGAGGCAGAGCTTTCATGGATGTGGCGCATCTCGTCGCCTTCTTCTTTGATTATTCCTTTTAAATATTCAGAGGGCATTACGTTTTTTGGGATAAGAAGCCCTAATTGGTCACCGTAGAACCCTTCCTTGTGCATTATCTTCCATTTTTCATCTTCAGGGATATTTTTCTCAAGGGATTCATAAAATGAAAGTGCTTTTTGCGCAGCATCTCTCTTTTCTTTTGCTCGCTCATAGCGCTGGGCATAGAACAGGGATTGCCCTTTGGACTGCGCAACCTGGTCTGCGAGCTGTGACTTATAGAATAAAACTTCCGGGCTTATCTCTTTATCTATTTTTTCACTTAATCTTTTGGCTTCTTTCTCAAAATATTCAAATTCTCTCTTCTCAACTTCAAAATTGGTTTTGGCAGAGTTCCAGACAGGCACCCTGTCAAATAATTTTTCAACCTCTTCAGGTTTCTCAGAGACTACCCATTCCCTTTTTATTGCGTTTCCTTTTATATCGATCCAGTCATCTTTCTCTATCCTGTTGCCATTCCCGTCTATATTCCCTACAAGTTTTCTTTCAATGGCTTTCTCATATTCAGCAGCAGTATAGAACTTGGGCTCAAAGACTAGCTGGTCCCGCCTAATCGCAGCTATGTCTCCTGTTTGCGTGTCCACCACTGTGATCGGAGTTTTCTTTTCCTCTTCAGGATAGCCCTGAAAGCCTCCTCTTAAATCAGTCAGGGGCCTGTGCCATTCGCTAGTGTGAAAAACCACGGCTCCGCCCTTGGTGGCTTCTGAGGAGAACTGTATGGCCTTCTCAATCTCACTAATCGCCTGCTGCCTTATCTGCTCGTTAAATCCTTCCCTGCCAAGCCCTGCCAGACTTCCTTCATGCCAGGCTGCGTGCACGCTTGTCTTTACCTCATTAATCTCTGCTAACGCTCTCATATCTGCTCTTTCCTTTGCTCCAGAAGCCTCTGGCCCTGGCCTTTGGGAATTAGTTTTTCCCTGCCCTAAGAACTCGAACTCAATCTTGCCTGCGCCTTCCCTGATTCTTGCATTAAATGACTGCAGCTGGTTTTGCATCGGGCTGGTTCCTGCACCCATTTCCTGAGGCCCTAGGCTGCTGCTCTCCACAGGCATGCCTGGCTCTGGAGGGATATCAGAAGGCTCAATGGTTCCATAACCCCTGTCCATTGCATTGTAGTATTCGTTGAAAATCATATTTCATACTCTCTGTCCATAATATTCGCGTCCTTGGCTGTCTTGCTTATCTGGTCAATCTTTGCTAATTCCCTTGATAAATAATTTGCTTCGTCCTTGTCCCTGTAAAAATCATTTCTGCCAAGCCTTTCAGCATGGTGCTGGACCAGCTCTACGAATTCCTGCTCTTTAGGGGTTAATTGGCGATTGGCTGCTTCAGCTGCAATCCTTTCGAGCTGGTTCATTACATTATAATTTGTGATGTCATAAAAAGTTGGGTTTCCGCGAAGGATTTCGTTGATTGCCTCTCCGTAGCCGCGCTGCTGAGCCACCTCCCTTATCCTTCCTCCTCGCTCTTCTCCTTCAACAGTCTCTTCAAGGCTTGCTGCTTCTGCCTCTCTTCTCCTGCGGATCTCCTCTAGCTCTTCGAACCTTCTCTTTTCCTCGAGGGTGAGCTCCTCTATTTTTTCCTCGATTTCTTTTCGCGCCTCTTCCTGCTCCTGCTTCCTCTTAGCCTCAAGCTCCTCAAGCTCTTTCTTCTTTTTCTCAAGCTCCTGTTTTTTCTCGTCAAGCTCCTTGCGCTTCTCTTCCTCTAATTCTACGAGCTGCTTAATCTTTTCCTCAGCACTAATGCTTTCATCATCAGTTATTACCATAGAGTCTGATTATTATTTTTTTTCTCTCAAAATTTTTAAATTTTTTTAAATCTTTTACCAGCTCAGCATGCCATGCGCTTTCTTATAATTCTTGTACATCAGGTACATTTCAGTGGCAACAGCTGCAGCAGCTTCCTCGGAGCTGCCTTTGATTTTCTTTTTTCCGCCCTTGAACTCCCCAAAAGAGCCGAATAAGGAGAGCATCTCTCCAAAGCCTTTGAAGACAGATATGAAAGGCTCGAGCATTCCTGTAGTCATGCCTGATTCCAGTTTTTTCTTCTTCTTTTTCTCCTCTGCCTCCTTGACTTTTCTTTTCTCCTCAAACTCTTTTTCTCCAGATTCCCACAAGTATTTCTCAAGCTCCTCTCCAAGGGCGTCCATGGCGTCTTTCACGCTCGCATCCACCATGCCGAGCAGCATCATGTCTTCTTCTCTCTTGAACTTCTTGTAAGCATTTATCTGCTCCTTGGTCCAGCCGTACCCTCTGAAAGTCACTTCCAGCCTTCCGACGTGAATAGGCCCGCGATGAGCGTACTGGTCCTGCTGAAAGCTGAGTTCAGGCCTGGTCCTGTACTTGAATGAAGCAAGAAGACAGGGGTGATATGAGGTTTTGCTCTCCTTGTAGGCAAGCAGCTCTATCTCTATCATGCTCGTCTCAAAAGCGCCTATCAGGTCAGGGCTTTCAGAATGCTCTGGGCTCATCTGCATCCTGGCAATATTCCTGAGATAAGGCTTTACCCAGTTCATGTACATCTTGATGATGTTCCAGTGCTGGCGCAAATACTTGAGCGTGAACACTCTCCTGTTCTCAAGCTCCTTGTCTGTTCTGAGCTTCCAGTTGACAAAGGCGTAGAGCTTTCTTCTCAGCACTTGCTTGACGTTCTTGTTAAACTTTAATTCATCAACTTTTCTGTCAATGTCATCTAGGCTGTATATGTGGGTGTTGAAGAACAAGTCTGGTAGGATGGTGAAACCAACGCTCTGGGCGAGGTGGTATATGCTTCCTGGTTGTATCTGCTGCCCTCTGTTCTCAACCAGGTCAGTGTATTCTCCTTTCAAAGCAACATCAGCAGCCAATACCTTACCCCATTGCTTTCTTGGCTCCAGCTTCTCATCAAGAATCCTTAGCTCTCTCACCAGCTGGAATAATTGCTTTATCATCTCAGAAATCCCTTTAAGGTACTGGCCTGCCCTTTCCTGCTGTAACCCAATCCTTGACTGAGCTGCTCCCCAGAAAGCGCTCTGCTCACTCGCACTGAAGATGTCGGTTAGCTTATCAATGTAAGGGAACGAGCTCTCCTGGCGCATATAATTAAGCAGCCAGTAATAGCTCTCCTCAACGCTCACCTTGGAGGATTCTACTACTAGGCGGTACCTCTTGAAAGGGTCGGGATAGCCGGTTTTTATGTACCTTGTGAATGAAGGCTCATTAAATGCTTGGATGTTAACCTCTTCTGCCTCTTCCATGTTAGCATCAGCAGGGTCTATTGTTCCACCTTCTCTCCCAGCGACATAGGTATCATCACTCTTCTTCCGGTATTTAGACTTGGCATCGTCTTTTATAAAGCCGTGCTTCACCAGTATCTTGCCCCATTCATCCTCCATCATTTTGCTGTTCCTTTCTGCTATTCCCTTATTTTTTTCTATTCTCCTATTTATTCTCTTATTTTTTATTTTTCAAGTTTATAAATCTTTACCTAGTTTAAGCTAAAAATAATTATGCCTTGTCCTATTTGTGGTGAGGATGCCTTTTTCTTCGCTCCTGCAACTCCCTTATGTGGCTGATCTTGATTTTGAGCAGCTTGTTGAGGTCTGTTGTCAGCTCTTCCAGTAGCAGGCTTATGTGCTCTCCTCCCAGGAAGTGAGGCACAATAACGTAATCTGCTCCTTGTTCATACAACTCAAGAGCTTCCTCTGCAGTGTAGGAGGTAACAATAATGGTTGCTTCCGGGTTTTGTTCCCTGACTTTCTTTATTAACAACAAGTTTTCATGCTGCTCAGGAATAGTGCTTATCACCATCTCAATCTCTTCAAGCTTCAGTCTCTTAATAATATCCAAGTCTCCGATGTCCCCGTATATGCAGGGTATTTTCTGGCTTATGAGCTGCCTGATGATATCAGGGTTTAAATCCACAATGACCACGTTCTTCTGCATCTTCTTGAGCTTCTGGAAAATGCTGTAGCCAATCCTGTCATAGCCGATGAGCACAACCTTGTGCTTTGCTCCTTCTTCTAGGTTACTGAGTAATTCCTTGTTATGCCTGCTAAGCTTCTCAAACCACGTCAGCCTTCTGCCTATTAGCTGGTAGAGGTTGTCGTCGAATTTGATAAGGTAAGCTGTTAAGCCGATAGTGATGATAGCGACCAGGATGGCGAGGCTGAAAATCTCAGAGCTTATGTGCCCCTTGCTAAATCCGAGGCTGGCAATGATTAGGCTGAACTCTGATATCTGGGCTAGGCTGATGCTGGTCAGGAAGGCTGTTCTTTTCTTGTAGCCGAAAAAGGCAAGGATGAGCATGGTTATTATCGGCAGGAATATGAAGTTCAAGCCTAACATGACTAGGAGGGGGACAAGGATTTTTCCCAGGCTCACTGGAATTAGCTCCAACCCTATGCTGACAAAGAAGATTACTGCAAAGAACTCCTTTATCCCCTTAACCCGTCCTATTATCTCTAGGTTATAAGGAAGGCTGCCGATGAGAAGGCCTGCTACAAAGGCGCCTATTACTATGCTGAGGCCGATTGACTCGTAAAGAATGGCGAATGCAAACATTATCATGATTGATAGGATGAACAGCAGCTCATCGTCCTTGGCAGCGAACTTGAAAACAGTTTCAAAAGCAAGCTTTGCAAGAACTAACCCTATAAAGAATATGAAGAAGCCCTTGATGAACATCAAGAAGACAGAGCTGAGCAAGGATTCGCCAATGCTGCTCAGCATGGTTAATGCCACAATAGCCACTATGTCCTGCATTAGGAGTACGCCGATGATTATTCTTCCGTGCAAGGTGTCAAGCTCGTTCTTATCTGATAATAGCTTCACAACAACTAGTGTGCTTGAGAACATGATGATTAATCCAACATAAACGCTGGTGAGGTTATTATACTGCAGAAGCCTGAAAGCAGCATAGCTGGCTCCGAATAGCAATCCCATGTGGACGAGGCCGCCAACAGTTGCCACGCTTCCCACGTCTTTCAGTTTTTTCAGGTTAAGCTCAAGCCCCACGCTGAAAAGCAGGAAGGCTATGCCTATCTCTGAGAGCGAGGCTATTACTGCTTTATCAGTTATGATGTTAAGAGCAGGGCCCAGCAGTATTCCGACGAGAATATAGGCGGGTATGAGAGGCTGTTTCAATATGCGCGCAAGATAAGCACCAACTCCTGCGACAATGATGATAACGCCTATGTCCAAGAAGATGTTCTCCAAATTCTAGCCTCTTTTTTTTGTTCGATTTTTATTCTACCATCTACTACAAACTAAATCTTGTAACGAGAATATATAAAGTTTTTGTTATAAACTATTTTGTTATAAGCTATAATGTTTTTGGTTATAAGATTTGTCGGGGCTTTGCCTTTTTTTGCTCACCTCAGCCTCAGCACGTCCAGGTTTCTCGGCGCTACTGTTTCTACTCGTGTTAGGTTGTGCAGGCTTCTTGCAAGGTCAAGGCATTTGCTGCTCTCTCCGTGCACAATAATAATCCTTTTAGGCTTGGGATTGCAGTGGTTGACAAAGCTCATTAGCTCTTTCCTGTCGCTGTGCCCTGTTATTTCCAGCTTTTCTATCTCCATCTTTATTTCTATGGCGTCGAACTTGTTGCCTTTCTGGAAGTTTATTGTTCTTTCTCCTCTCTGGATTCTTCTTCCAAGGCTGCCTTCGCCTTGATAGCAGGTGAATATGAGCAGGTTCTTTGGGTTCTCTGCTAGCTGCTTTAGGTATTCTACGCTTGGGCCTCCTACGAGCATGCCGCTGGTGGCGAGGATGATGCAAGACCCTTTCTCTTCTATTAGCTCTTGTCTTTCCTGCGAGCTTCCTATCCTCTTAATATTCTCTCGCAAGAAGGGGTTGTTGTCTTTGTGGAATATCTGCTGGCGCACAGTGCTGTTAAGGAATTCAGGGTAGGCTGTGTGGATAGCTGTAACATCCCATACCATTCCGTCAATATATATTGGTATCTTATCGTTCAGCTTGCCTTCGCGCATTAGCTTGTCCAGCAATACAATAATCTCCTGTGCTCTTCCGCTTCCAAGCACAGGCAGGAGCACTTTTCCTTTTCTTTTTATAGTTTCAATGATGTGCTCGCTGAGCTGATCATCAGCTTCCCTGCTCGGAGGCATTATGTTGTCTTTCCCTCCGTAAGTGGATTCTATCATTAATGTCTCTAGCCTTGGGAAGTTGGTGTCTGCAGGGCTTAGCATGTTGGTCTTGGCGTATTTCACGTCTGCCGTGTAAACCATGTTGTGCAAGCCATTGCCAATATGAATATGTACGAGCGAGCTGCCGAGCATGTGCCCTGCGTTGTAGAGGGTAATCCTAACATCAGGAGTTATATCAGTTACTTCCTCGTATTCCAGGCAGATGGTGTGCTTCACCGTCTCCTTGATATCCTCGCTGGTGTAGATAGGCTCTTTTGCCTCGTTTCTCTGGATCTTTATCAAGTCCAGCTGGAGCAGGCTCATTATATCCCTTGTTGGCAGTGTGCAGTAAACAGGTCCTCTGTAGCCGAACTTGAACAGGTAAGGCACAAGGCCTGAGTGGTCTAGGTGGGCGTGGCTGATAATCACTGCGTCAAGCTCCTTGATGTTGAACTCAGGAGCTTCAAGGTAAGGATAGGCTTCTTCCTCATTAGCAACATCAATTCCGCAGTCAAGCAATACCCTGGACTCTGGCGTTTGGAGGAGGTAGCAGCTCCTGCCTACCTGCCTTGCTCCGCCTAGGAAGCTTATCCTGATCCACTCCTCTTTCTTCTCCCTTCTGAGCCAGCCGTTATATATTCTCTGCCCTGTCTTGTGAAGGAATTTTCTCCTGTAATCATTGTTCTGGTAAAGGACTGCACGCACATTCTCAATAAGCTGGCTCCTAATGGCAGGAGTTCTCTTTATCTGGGGCACCCAGAAGGTTTGCTTCTTTATCTCCTGCAAGTTCTCTCCTTGCTTGCCAATAGCCAAGCCAGGCTTCTGAACTTCAATGATGACTATGCTTCTTTGAGGGTCAAAGATTACCTGGTCAATTCCTGCCTCGTCTGTAATTATCTTCTTGATGAGCTTCTCAGCCTTCTCCTGCTCCAGGCAGATGCTTGGGTCTGGCCTGAGCTCTATCCTCTTCTTTATCATGTTAACTACTTCCTTGACAACCCCGCCATCATCCAGGAATAATTCGTGGTTTTTGGTGTAGAGCACGATGTTGGCTCCTTCAAAAACAGCATCGCTTATCTTGTTAGCCGGCAGGTGCTTAAGTATTTCGTCTATAATCTCGCTCATAAATTACAGCCTCGCGCATTCCTTCATTTTTTTCTCTTTTTTTTAGATGAACTTATTACTTATTATTTGGTATTTGGTTTCAAAATTTAGTTTCAAAAGCTGGGACTTGTTTGAAAAAACATTAAAAATAAAAAACATTGAAAATAATATTCTGCATTAGAATCTTTTTTCTTAACCTTATCCTCTTAATCTTATCTTCTTAATCCTGATATCCCTTATCTTCTTTATCCTAACACTCTAAACATTCTATTGGGCGTGGGTATTCACCTTTTTCTGGGCAGCCTTCCTTATGCCTGACTTGTTAATCACATAAGCATCAATGCCTTCTCCGCTTGCAGAGTCCCTTTGCATGGCTGCATTAACAGCTTTTAGAGCAAGCTCAACACCCTCTGTTTCTGTCAAGTCCTTCTTGTAATTAGCCTCAAGCACTCCGTAAGCAATCTCTGTGCCGCTTCCGCTCGCCACAAAGTCATCAATCTCTGTTATGCTGCCGTCAGCAAACAAGTCATAGAGCTGGATAGAATTATCATCTGCTCCTCCGAGCAGGAAGTGGGTTATGCCTGGTATCATGCTCAGCTTCCTGATATTATTATAAACAATATTAGCCAGTAGGTTTGCTGCTTCCTTAACAGTAGGCTCCCTGTCAACCCTTATGCTCTTAAGCTTTAGCTCTGCCTTGAGCAGCTTTATGAGCAGCTGGATGTCGCTAACCACGCCGCTGGTTGTGAGGGCCATCCTCTCATTTATAGGCACCACCTTTTCAACCTTCTTGTTAGCTATGAAATTGCCAGCAGTAGCTCTTTTATCAGCTGCAAGCACAACGCAGTCTTTGCAAACCAAGCCTACTGTGGTTGTTCCTGTTTTCAAAACATCATCTTCTTTCATGACAAAACCACCTGTTATCTTTATTTTACCTTTTCCTTATTTTATAATTTTATATTATCGTATTCCCTTTGTTCTTAATCGGATTAAAAGCATAACAAACATTATCCTTCTTATCCTTTGGTGTTAGAACAACTCCTCTTAGGCTCAGGAGAGCCTGTATTATTTAAAAAGTTTGCTGTTTTTGGGAGTTTGCTAATTATTATATTAATTAATTTTATATTCTCTGGACTGTTGTGAACACCATCCCAGAAATGTTGTGCTCAGGAGGACTAGCCACATCAGCCCTCTCAAACCTTATCAGGAGCCTGGCCTCCTTTTTATCCCCTACCAGGTAGTTTTGAGGATTATTAAGGGTTAGCCTTACCTCCTTCTTGGCTCCAGAGTTGATTGTGAACGGCAGAGGCCCGCTAGGGCTGCTCCCATCTATGCCAATAGCATCCCCTCCAACATCTATTATTGAGATTTGCTTTCCAAAATTATTCCTTAAAAACAAGTCTGCTCTTGCATTAGCCGTGTTATCGCTCATCAGCCTGTACTCCACGCAATCAAGCTGCTTGCCAAAATCACAGTTGCTAGGCAACAGCTTGGTCGGATTTAAGAAGCCGAAATAAGCCAGGGCTCCTACTGCTATGAGCGCTGATAGAAAAGCCCAGCCATAGGTTGAGAGATATTCAAAAGCTGCCTGCCCCCTCTTTTTTTGTCTCATGGTACTCTTAATAGTTTGGCTTGTTCAAAATTAAGGAAAGGAAAAAGAAAAAAATGTTAAAAACAAGAAATACTCTTAAGGCTGCAGTGCTGTGTAGACCTCTGCTGTCAATGGCTTGGTGTAAGTCTTGCCCTGAGGTATGTAAGTCATGTCAACATTGAACTTCATCTTAGCTCCGGTAGGCGGGAATGCTGAAACTCCACCATTAGTGAAAGTACAGGCAATCTCAATAGGAGCTCCTGCTTGAGCGCTTGTTGCTGCCGGGTCCTTATTGTATAATACAGTGCACGCTCCAGGTAGGCTGGAAATAAGGTCTTGCTGAGCCCATTTAGCACCAGTTACTACGACACTGGCAATTGTTTCTCCGACATTGTTTGTGAACTTAATGCTTAACACCCCAGTTGATGCTAAAACTCGGTATTCATCACACGAAAACTCAGGTCCTACGTTGCATCTTTCTGGCAGGAACCTGCTCGGGCTTAGGATTCCAAAGTATCCCAGGGCTCCTATCATTACTAATATTACTAAGAATGCCCAGCCGTATGTTGTTAAGAACTCAAGTGCTGCTTGTGCTTTTCTCATTTGATCACCTCTTCGCCTTCGATTTTTCGATGGGAAGTCGTTTTATTATCCTTCCCTTGTGTTTCCTTTATATAAACTTTTTGGTTTTTAGTCTCTTTTCTGTTCTTATTATCTTTTAATACCCATTTCTGTGCTATACTGCGAATCCTCCCATTAATGACTCCAGGATTACCAGGAAGACGAAGTACATGATTATTGCGCCTGCAAGGAACAATGGGATGTACTTGATTCCTCCTCTTATGTCTCCCTTCTCTATTGTGCTTATTATCATGGATGTGAAGACCGCAATTATCCCTATGGCTACTACTGAGAATATCTGGAATTGGTCAGGGCTTATGTTGGCTACTGTGAACTTGAACATTGATGAGGAGCTTGATGCTTCAAAGCCTGTGCCTACCCTGGAGCCGAATTTCATGAGTATGATTAGCAGCTGCTTTGAGAGGGCGAAGAGGGCTGGCATTATTGCTATGACTATGACTGCCATGAATATCATGTAGGTTAGCGTGGCTGCCACCATTTCCTGCCTTAAGGCTTTTGTTTTTTTTAAATTAACCACCAGGCTGTCAATCACGCCTGATATTGTTCCTCCGCTAAGCACTTCTCCTTTTATCAGGTCTATGCTCCTGGTGAGGATGGGTGAGTTGTATTTATCAGCGAAGTCCTGTAAGGCTTCGCTAATGTCATTGCCAGTCGCTACCCTTTTGCTCACCAGCCCTATCTCGTTTGCCAGGATTCCGAATTCCGGCTTTATAGCGCTCCAGAGAGATTTTTCAAAGCTCATCCCTCCTTTTAGGTTGGTTGAGACGAGGGAGAGGTAGTCTGGGAGCATGTCTTCTAGTATTTTGGTTCTTTGGTAAATCCTGATGTTGAGGTAGAAATAGATTGAGAGCACGATAAGCATGGCTACAAGTGACATTGCAACAGCCCAGGACATGAAGGTAAAAAGACCGGCAAGGATTAACGGGTATGCCTTGATTATCGGGTAAATTCCAGGAACGTATACAAAATAGGTTATGGTTGCTGAGAGCCAGAATAATGCTCCGAAGAACTTGTAGGGTACGTCCTCTATTCCTGCTTTTGCCAGGTACTTGCCCAGGGTGGGCCTTATCTTTTTTGGCACAAAGGCTTTTCCGAATTCTTCGAAGTATAGGAAGCTGCCCATTTTTACTCTCATATATTATTCTTATATATTTTAGTCTCTTATTCTCTTATATTTAGTCTCTTATATATTCACGTTTGGCCTTATGCTCTTGAACAGGCTTAGGAACATGAATTCTACCAGCACAAGGAAAAATGCGAACACAAAAAAGGTTGATGGCCCCACGTCCAAGGAGACCAGTCCGGCTATTACCATGAACATGGTTAGCCCCAGGCTTGGGACTACTACGGCTATGAGCATGTAGAACAGGGTGAGGCTGTTAAGCTTTTTGCCATACCTTTGTATCTCCACCAGCTGCTCGTTAGCTATTTCCTCAAGCACTGCTTCCAGGTTCTGGGTTACGTCAATCCCTATCCGCAATGCATTGTTTATCTGGAAGAGCACTTTCCTCATCTTTTTTGAAGGGCAGTCATCTGTTGCCTTATCAAGCGCTTCTTCAAGAGGAGTGCCTAAGTCAATGTCCCTCATTATTTCCTTGAAATAGCTGCTGGCTACGCCGTAGCTCTGGCTAGCATCCACCAAGGAATTGATTAAGGGTTTTCCTGAGTTGAGCTTGATAAGGAGGAATCTTCCTGCGAAAAGCACGTCCTTGTCTATTTTTTTTGCTCTCTTGCTGATTTTTGCATCTACTGATCTGCTCAGAAGGAAATATGCTATGGCAAAGAAGATGAAGCCGATGAAAATTGCAACCACAATCGACGCTCCTTTTTTCTGGGTGAAGAAGAAAGCAAGCACAGCCATGCATACTCCTACAAAGATAGCGCTTCTCAGGGTTTGGGCGAGGAAGACCTCTGGCTTCTTGTTAATCCCTGCTGTTAAGAGTTTTTTTCTTAGAATGGCTTTTGATTCTGGTTTTGCAAAAAACATTAAGCCTCCTCCAAACCCGGTCCAGGTTTTTTTTTGGGGCTGTTCTTCTTGAGCTCTTCCTACTCAAAGTTCCTTTTCAAAGGCCAGGGTTCCCATATAATACTTTGCCACTATTACGCCTATCTGATTAACATCAAAGATATTTTTCTTAACCATCCATTTGAGTATTTTCACTTTTTCTTTTAGGTCATCAGCTATTTCCTCGTCTCTCAGGCCTGTGTAGAGCTTGAGCCTTTCAGCCACGGTCTCTGATTTTGCAACTTCTTCAAGCACATCCTTCAGCACATTCTGTTTCATCAGGAGCCTGACATCGCCGGTAGGCGTAATCTCGGCTAGCTGGAGGGTTCTTCTTTTTCCTGTCCTACGGTTCCTGTTCTGGATAACAACTAGGGAGAGCGAGGCTATCATTGGCTTTGGTATCTCTATTGGTGGGTTGGTGAGCCTCATAATGACTTCTTCTGAGTTGTTGGCGTGCATGGTGGCGTATACTGAGTGCCCGGTGTGCATTGCTTCCAGCAGCACTTCTGCTTCCTTTTTTCTTCTGATCTCTCCAACGATTATTCTGTCAGGCCTCATCCTCAGGCTGTTCACGAGCAGGTCGAGCATTGTAACTCCTCCTTTGCCTTCTGGGTTTGGAAGCCTGGTCTCCATCGGCACCCAGTGCAGGTTTTCAGGAAGGGTCAGCTCTCTTGTGTCCTCTATGCTGATAATCCTTTGGTTTGGCGGGAAGAAATTGCTGATGACATTAAGCATGCTTGTCTTTCCGCTGCCTGTTCCTCCGCTGATGATAACGCTTAGCTCGTTCTGGACTGCCAGCCAGATAAAGGCTGCTGCTTCATAGCTCAGCACATTTTCCTTTACGAACTTGGTAATGGTCCAGGGGTCTTGGGAGAATTTTCTTATTGTAATGGTGTTTCCCTTGGTGCTTATCGGGTTAAGGGTTGCGTTAACCCTGTCTCCTGTTAGGAGGTGGGCGTCCATTAATGGGTTGAGGTTGGTTATTTCCTTGCCAACATCCCTTCCAATCATGGTTGCGAAGTGCCTGATCCTGGATTCTGAGACTATCTTGATGTTAGTGATCAGCCAGCCGTGCCTTCTGTGGTACACCCATACAGGGTCCTTGTGGTTGTTAATAACTATTTCCTCTAATGCCGGGTCTTGGAGCAGGATCTCTATTTTTCCCAGCCCAAGGTTTTCCTCTATGAGGTAGTTGATGAGCATATTGGCGGTTATGTCGTCTGCTTTTGGGAAGTACTTGTAGATGAGCTTCTTTATCTCTCCTTTGAACCTTTGCCTGATGTTGATGAGCTCGTTCTGCTCTAGCCGCTCAATCTCTTCCAGGTTCATCTTTGAGATGAACTCTTGCCTTATCTTCTCAAGTATTATTTTGGTGGCATCACTGATATTGGTTATTGAGACAACATACTCAGGCACTGGCCTTTCTTCCTCAGCATAGATGCTTATATCAACTACGATGTTGTTGACGGTGATGGTGTACCTGTCCACTAATTCTTTTCTTGCCAATTCCTCAGGAGTTCTTTGCATGAAGTCGGTCATGGTTCTCAACCCTTTGTTTTTAATCTTTTTTACTATTTGCAAATACACAAATATTTAATGAATTATTCATTGAAAATTTATTGTTTAAGTTTAAATGTTCCAGCTTAACCCCGGGCTGGTTAACTTTTTGTTATTTAATGAACATTTATGTTGGGAGCATTAATTCTTCCCATGTTTTTCATAAATAGTATTTTGTGCTCTGCTGCCTCTGCTTCTTTGGTAAGATAGTATTTCTCGTCAAAAGCTTCTTTTGGAAGCATCTCTATCCTATGCTTGGCTTCCAGCAGCTTGTGGGTGGCTTGCTCAACCAGGCTCTCTTCCAATAATCCTTGTATTTCCTCGAGCTGTTTCCTGATTTCATTAATATTATCTTGATTATAAGACGGGCTTTTTCTTTTCAGGTCATCGTCCAAGAGCCTGATGTCTTTGTGAGCGCTTATGATTTCATCGAAGAGCTGTTTTTTCTCCTCTAAAGAGCCCTCATTATAGTTCTGGAATAAGTTCCTGATTTCATCGTATTCCTTGGCTGCGCTGGGAGAGTTTCTTTCTGCTAGGAACTGCTTGAGCATGTAAAGCTTGCTGCGAATCTCGTCCTTGCTTGCGGCTGCTGTTTTTTGTCCTTGCTCGCCTCTCTCAGCTGTAGCGGCCTGTGCTCCGCGTTCTTTTTCAAGGTTTTGCTTAAGCTTCCTGATGCTTTCGTACAATGAGAGCGCATCAGCCAGCAAGGCTGTTTTTTCCTCTTCCATCTCATCTGGGAATGATTCGCAGAGCTTCTTGAGCCTTCGGTATTCTGATATGCTGCCAGCCAAGTCCCTCTTTCTTATGAGACCTGATACTTTTAGGTGGGACCTGATGATTTCTCCCTTGGTTGTTCTCACCTCTGCCAGCACTTCTTCTATTGGGCGCTCCTTTTTTACCTCTTCAAGCCCTGCTTTTGCCAGCTCTGCTTTTTCAGTTCTTTCTTTTAATCTTTGGATAGTGTAGAACCAGGTAAGGGCAGACTCATAGGACTTGGCTTTTTCTTTCTCGTACTTGATAGGTATTCTCTTGATTAACTCTTTTAACTGCCTGTACTTCTGGATTGCTTTTGCAAAGTCATAGTTGGTAAGAGGCTTTTTTGAGGTGAGCTTTTCCAGTTCCTTTTCCTTTATGTTAATGGTGCTTAGGAGTAGGCTGATGCTTCCAGTGTCTTTTTTCTGAAGCACGTCCGGTTTTGCGAACAAGCCTTTCTCTTCGTATTCCCGTATAGTTTCGAAGAGGTTCTTTTTTCCTTCCTCATTAGTCTCATAGTCTTTTATTTTCTCGTATATCTCTTCCATTATGATATAGAACCTTTTCTTGCTAAGGGCATTTTCAGGAGCCTTCATGAACTTCTCCTTTACATCCTCAAAGATTTCCCCGGCTTTTCTTAAGTTACCATCCTTCAGGGCTTTGGTTATTTCTCTTGAGTAATCCTCGGTTATCTCGTAAAGGTCGAACTCTTCCTCTCTTAGCTCTGCTGCTTTCTCAGCCACCATCATGGTTTGCTCGTCCAGGAACTCGATGATGTCTTTTTCAATGAATTTTTCAAAGTCCATTCTTGTCTCTCCTATTGCGGTTTCATGAGCAGTTCAGCCTTTAGTTGTGATTCTGAGGTTAGCAGCTTGTCCTGGTACATGCTCCAGACTTGCTCAATATTTGGTATGTTCCTCTTCTTTGTTTCCCTGAAGAAGAAATCTTTCTTCCTGCCAAGCACTTCTTTCACATGGTTGCGCCAGAAAAAGCTCACCTTCTCTTTTGGTATGTTGCGCTCTGCTGCTCTTTTGGTGAACTCTTTCTTGTAAGCCTCCAGCTTTTCAGTTGGCTCTTCTTGGACAGTTGCCTCTTTTGCCTTGGAAGGCTTGTTTAGGTAGATTATTGGCTTGGTGAACTTGTACTCTATGCCTACTATCTCCTCTTCTACAAGGAAGTCTACCCAGGACTGCATGAGCTCTGTGTTTATGCCTAGCTTTTTAGCTGCATCCATCACAGGTATTTTTTCTACTTTCTTCAGAAGGTCGAGCAGGTCGTCAACTCCTGTCCTTATAACTTCCTCTGCCAAATAGCTTCCCACCTCTTTTTACTCTGGTATGCACGCATTTATAACTTAAACTATCTAGGAGTGATTATTCCTTGTGAGTATATATAAACTTTGTTAATTATCATTCAGTAGTGCTGATATTTTTGAGTATTATTCATTTTGGATTATTATTTTATTCTCATGTCTGTGAGCAGGTGTACGTCGTGTCGCTGCTGGTTATGTTGAAGCTTAGCCTGTGCACTTCATCAAGCTGGAAGAAGTATTGGGGGCCTTTTGGTAGCAGTATGGCTGCGTTAGTGATAGCTACTACTTCAACAGGGTTCCTGCACTTAAACCTGATATTGCGCCAGTACAAGTAATCAATCATGCTGTCGTTTGCGTAGTAGGTGACATTGGTATAATTAACAATGCTTTCAATCCCGTACACGCCTGGCTGGAAGGCCGGTGGGAATTGCCCTTTAATCCTGTCGATAAAGCTTGGGCCTGCCTTGTAATCCCTGTAAGTATGATTATAATAGAGCTGCTGGAGGTCTGTATAATTCCAGTCTCCTTCTTTCTTGTTCAGAGGGTTCTTGATTATAGTCCTGTTATAGGTTGCGTTTAGGAGGTGCAAGGGGTCTAGCAGTCCTGTGATGGTGACGCTGCTCGCAACTACTCTTGTGTCTGAGAGGTTTGCATAATCATCAGTTATGTTGAAGGTTATGTTTAGCACCAGCTCTATTGAGAACGCATCAGTTGTTTGGCTCACATTGATGCTGTTAATCTTATATTTTGAGACTATGTTGAGCTCATTTTTTCCTGTCTCATTGAAGCTGCTAAGAAAATAGGTTAAGGTCTTATTGACCATGTCAGGGCAGGTTTTGTTGCTGGTCAGGTTGCCGAAGATGGTGCAATTAGCATACTGGGCTTCGAAGTCAGGGTTATATCGGCCGGTTTCTGCCAAGTCCTGGATTACTCCTCTTAGCGCTACGTAGCCCGTCATTGAGCCTGCTCCTCCTGCGTAAGCGAAGAAGTCATCCATGTAATTGCTCAGCATGCTCACCCTTGCCTCAATAATGTCTGTTTTAGCGTCAAGCGGCCTTTCAATCCTTCCAGAGAATATGGTTGTGAAGAAGATGGTGATGATTATTGCAAGTATGGTAAACACCACTCCTTTCTTGTTCCTTATCAAACCCACACTCTTACCTCCACTATTACAGGACCATAAATATAGGTGTCATTTATTCTTTTGAAGCTTATCTTTTTCATGTTCAAGCCCAGCTCTGCCTCGTCCGGAGCTATGAACTGAGCCTGATATATGAGCGTATCATTGATATAAAATGCAAGGCTCCTGTAATCCGGTATCACGCCATTGTTAATCTCTTGTAAAAAATTTGCCATGATTGCAGAGGTGTCCCTGGGGCTGCTCTGGTTGATATAATAGAACTCTATGAGCTGCTCTAGCAAGGTGTTGTCCCTGTCAGTAATGTTGCTGTCGTTGATTAGGGATTGGACATAAGAGCCTTGGAAGTTCCTTACCTCGGTGTTTGAGATGAAAGAAAAGTACTCTCCAAGCATTCTTATAGTGGGGTTTGACTCTGTTCTTGTGGTGTGGGAGGAGAAGATAAGTATTAAGCTCATGACTATTATGGTTCCGGCTATCATTGCGTCTATTACAAAAAAATACGCACCTCTTTTATCCATGTTTTTTATGATTGTTAGTATGATTATTTAAAATTTGCCTTTATAGATGTTCTTTTAGAATTTCTGGCTTGTTGGGTTAAACCAAATTAAGTTGGAAAAAGTCATGGCCGTCTGTGCCATCAATGACATCATGTCGAAGACAATGATGGCATGGCCAGACGAGCGTAGCGAGTAGGACATGACTTTTGACTTAACCGGTTTGTTGTTTTAGCCTTAGAATTGCGAGTCAATAAGCTCTTTCTGCTGCTTTGACCATTCCTTGTCAGGGTGCTCCCTAACGTATTTGGCCCAGAACCTGACAAACTCTAATCTTTCCTTCTTATTTTTTTCGCGGTCAAAGAACTTGCTCATTTTCTCAAGAGCCTCCTGTACTCTTTTAATTTAGTTATATTTAAATCTTTTTCAAACACAGCCTTCAGGTGCTCTGCGTCCTCAAGGTCCTTGTCAGAGCCGAGAGCAACCTCTTTAAAGGCGATTTGCATCTCAATTGGCGAGATGAATAATTCCTTAGCCCTGATTTTAACGCAGAGCTTTTGTTTTAAGGACTCATAGTCCATGCTGGTTTTTGCAAACTTAAACTCCACGTTCGGGATTGGCTTTTCCTTGCGTGAAAACCTTATGGCTGTCCCTTGAAGGAGGTAATCATGGTAAAGTTCTTCCGGATTGGAGGAGTTAAGGCATTCAAATCTCTTAACCAAGTCATTGTAAAGCTGGAGGAAAGCTGCTTTTTCCATTTTTGGAACCAGCAAATCAATATCCTCGGATGCCCTGCTCCTGCCGAAAAGTATTGAGACATAGCCGCTTACTATGACATAAGCCGTGTGTTTTTTAAGTATGCTTGTGAATTCCAAGGCGAACTTATCGAGCTTGTTTAATATTTTGTCCAGCTTGATAGTTTTTTCACCAAGAAATTTCATTCTTTGCGGTATTTTCTCCTGGTTTAAATGATTTTTGGAAGCAGATGCTTTTATCATGAACAATGCATGCGACAAACCCTATTTATATACTCTACGCGAAGTTGTCCAGTGCTCAAAGGGCAACGGGCTCAAAAGTTTTACTTTTGTTTGTCCAGTGGCAAAGCCAATAATAACCACTACTGAATGGTTACAATATCGAAAGTTTTATAAATATGATAGCACATAATTCTCTGAAAAAGGCGATACCATGGAACCCAAACAAGAAGCTCCTGCTTCAGCACAAAAAACTACTCTGATCAGCAAATTAATAACCAAGACTCCTCTGAGGAGAATACTCGCAACAGGCCTCGTCACGGCAATGCTTTACTGCGGGACAGCACAATTCTCACGCGGAGCAATCACACCTGATAAAGAAGAGCCTGTGAAGCAATTAATCATTCCAAAACCACAAGCTCCTAAAGATATTTACCAGTTCTGCATGGACTCAGCAATAAGCTATGCCCAGGAGCAAAGCCCTGAAAGCCAGCAGAAAGCATCCGAGCTCTTCACCAAAGCCATAGAGCTTGACAAGAAAAAAGCAGTGAGCTTTGACACCAAGACTCTTGACGAGACCACTGCCAAGCTATACAACCGTGCATTGCAGCAGGAGCTGGCCAAGGACGTGCTCAAAAGCCTGAAAACCGAAGACAAGAAAGAGAAGAGCTGGATGAGCAGGAACTGGCCATTAGTAATCCTCGGAGTAGGAGCAGCAGCTGCAGGAGTTTATTTCCTGACAAAAAAGAAGAACGACACAACACCGCCAGAACCAATAGACGTGACCATCAGCCTGGACGCTTATAATTCTACCAAAGGATTACAGAAAAACTTAACAGCTAGGACTGTGAAGGCTGGCAGCACAATAGACATCCCGATCACAGAGCTGGGAGTGACAGGAGTTGACACCAAGTACGTAGCAGTTTACAGCGAAGACTTCAAGACAAAGATAGCCTTTGACACAGACAGCTCAGCCACATTCACAGCGCCGCAAAGCAACGTCAAGTATCATATTATATTGTTCAATAAGCTAGGAACTAATTTTGTAGGGCAGCAGGCTAGTTATGACTGGGTGCTAAGTTCAAGTCTTCAGAACAACAAGAGAAACCATAAGGTTTACAGGAAGGATTTTGACGGCCAGACAGGCCCTGAGGAGGTTTGGGGAGGAGAATATATTCCATTAATAAAAGCCAATGGCGTTTTTGACCAGTTGAAGACATCTCTTAATGTAGGCTACACTGTGTGGGGCAGCATTGACAGGCAGCCCAATTCTACATCAGGAGATTTTAGTTATGGCTTTGGAAATTCTCATGGCGCTGACGGTTATCATGCAGGGAGTTGGATTACAGTCAACCCTGTTAATTTGGATCATGACACTCAAAGAATGGTTGCTGTTGGCTTGGAAGAGGCTTTTGAGAATCTTATTAGTGTTGATGATATTGGTGGACATTCAAGCTTAGTTAATATACAATATCATGGTGTGCTTACTCAGAATGGCAAGGATTTGTTTGTGTTCGCTTATATCAAGGACAGTGCAAGCTTCACAACAACTACTAATAATGCAATGGCTAATGCCATGAATATGATTAATGTTAACCAGCAACTAGGATCAGTGGAGATTGGGATGAATTCAGCCAGCTTGCACACAGGATTCAAGAACAAGAACCTGGGAGTAAGGACCAGCCTGAGGAGGAATGGCAGAGGATTTGAGAATTACACCACTGCTAATTTCACAGGAGAGAAATTCCAGGCAGGGCTTGGAATGCTTAACTCGCCTAACCAGCAAATATATACTGCGCAAACAACAATGAACCTTGACAAGATAATGCTGGGAGCAAGCGGAGGATACGACGCCAAAACAAAGCAAGGCAATGTTGCACTCAGCATAGGAGCGCCTATCACCAAGGATACCAGCATAATGCTGGGAGTGACAGGCACTCCAGGAATGCTGGGCTTCAACGCCCAGGCTACGCAGGCATTGAGAGGCATAGGCATACTAAGCCTCAGAGGGATTCATACCAAGAACAGCCTGGCAGGCTTCACAGCTTTAGGACTGGATGCTCAGCTTGACAAGACGCCAATAGGACCAATCAGGATTATAAGCGACTACACCAAAACAGGAATGTACAAGACAGCAAGCCTGGGCATAGGCAAGCCAATAGGACCAGGAGTCTTGAGCTTCAGCATAGTGGATGCTGCTGGCCAGCGCAGAAGCTATGACTTAAGGTACACTACAAGCATAAGGTTCTGAGACCTGATAAGCTCTAATCCCCGAAATGGAAAAAACATGACCTGGATAATATCATCTCTTTTGCGAGATAATGAGCCTTCTCTCTAAGTGAAAGCATTTTTTTCTGAAGCTTGCTAGTTCATACCACTGGACAATCAGAACTTACGTTCTGAGATTTCCTGCGGAAATCAACAAAGAGCAAACTCTTTGAGGTTTTCTCTGAAAACCAACAGAACTGGCGTTCTGAGCCTACTGCTAACGCACTGGACAAGTCAGCGTAGGATATATAAATGAGTAAAACATTCCTTATATCATGGTGAGTGAAGATAAGGCACTAGTGGTTTTCCAGGGCAAGGAAATCAGGCGAACATGGTTTAATGATGAATGGTGGTTTTCAGTAGTGGATATCATAGGCGCCTTGATTGATAGCGAAAATTCACGTACTTATTGGAAAGTGCTCAAGCATAGGCTGTTAAAGGAGGGTTCTAATCAAACGGTTACAAATTGTAACCCTTTCAAATTGCTGGCAAATGATGGCAAATACAGGTTTACTGATTGCGCTAACACAAAAACTTTGTTCAGGCTTATCCAGTCAATCCCTTCAAAGAAAGCTGAGCCTTTCAAGCTCTGGCTTGCTCAAGTCGGCTATGAGCGCGTAGAAGAGATACAAAACCCTGAACTAGCCCAAGAGCGCATGAAAGAGATTTACGAGCAGAAAGGATATTCAAAAGAATGGATTGAAAAACGGCTCCGAGGCATAGCAATAAGGCAGGAATTGACTGATGAGTGGAAAGATAGAGGAGTAATTCAAGAGAAAGATTTTGCAATACTGACGAACGAAATAAGTGTAGCCACCTTTGGAAAGACTGTTGATGAATATAAGAAACTCAAAGGGTTAAAAAAAGAGAACCTCAGAGATCATATGCACGATTTAGAACTCATATTTACCATGCTGGGAGAAAGAGTCACAACAGAAGTCACCCGCTCAAAAGATGCCAAAAGATTCAAAGGCTGCAAAGATGCCGCAAAAGAAGGCGGCGAGGTAGCAGGAAATGCCAGGAAAGACGCTGAAAAAAGAATAGGACGAACAATAATCTCGAATGAAAATTATCTGGCTGAGCCTGAAAAAGAAAAGAGAAAAAGACTGAGATAATAGGCAGATTCCACATTCTTAGCTCAGGATCAGCTATTGAAGAAGCCTGCAAGATACTGAAGAAATAAACTAAGCATAAAAAAGAGATGATGAGTCTAATCAGCAAGATACAAAGAATAATTTAATCACTTGGCTTGGAAGAGGCTTTTGAAAACATCTGCAGTGTGGATAATATAGGAGGCACTTCATCAGCAATCATACAGACCAATGGAGTGCTTAATCCTGTTGGCAGGGACTTGTTCGCTTATGTTTTTGCCAAGGACGGCGCAAAGTAAGATTCAAGATTCAGCATCATGCTTTATTTTCTCAAATCTTGATTGTTTTCTACTCTTGCTTATTAAAAATCAAAAGATTTATATATTTAGTAGTCTAGGAATTTATTAAGTAAAAAGGTGGGTTTATGAAAAGGCTGATTTTTTTGTTAATGCTAATATTCTTTTATTTTGGCATCATCCCGTAAATTATAAGTTCCTATATTTATGTATTTGGCTATAAAACCAAAATATTTATATAATTACATAATTATTAGCTTATCAATAACTAAAAGAGGATGGTTTTGGGATGGCATTTAAAAATTACAAGTTGATTTTAACAGTTGTTTTCTTTCTTTTCTTGATAAGCATTACTGCTAGCTTAGTTTCAGCAGCAAGAAAATTCGACACTACTGCGTGCAGTTGTTATTATTCATCAACCAGCGCATGCGATAGGGGGAGAACAAGAGCCACATTAGGTTGGTGTACCGAGCCTTGCATTGAGAGCGAGTTTTGCTGCTGTAATCTGTGCCCTGCAGAAGGCGAAACCTGTAGTCTCAATGACGATTGTAACCCTGGCGGTTTGTGCACAGGCTTTATTTGCAGTAGCCGCCACTGCTGCCCATCAGGAGATGTTTGGGATGGCTCCGCGTGCATCGGCGGCGGCACTGCGAATGATTGCGAGACTTATGGTCACAGCACGGCAGGAAATACATATTGTGCTGGCCAAAGTTCCGCCACTCCTCATTGTTGTAGTGATGGAAACTGCCATGAGTGCTGTGATAATGCTGATTGCGGAACAGGCAAGGTATGCACCAGCTGGGCTTGTGTTAGCGGTGCTGTTTGCGGTAACGGCAAAGTTGAGGGTACTGAGCAGTGTGATGGTGGCCTTTGTTGCAAAAACGATTGCACTTTCTATCGTTCTACAATGATTTGCAGAGCCTCAACTGCTGCGTGTGATCCTGCAGAATACTGCACAGGCAGTAGCAGAACCTGCCCAGCAGATATTGATAATTGCGGCGGTGGCGGTGCTGTTTGCGGTAACGGAGTGAAGGAAACTGGTGAGGCTTGTGATGGTGGCGTTTGCTGTACTAGCAGTTGCACTTTTAGACCTAATACCTTCACTTGCAGAGCCTCAGCTGGAATGTGTGATTCTGCTGAATCTTGTACTGGTGCATCTGCATTGTGTCCTTCTGATGCTAAGTCATCTTCTCAGTGTAGGGCTAGTGCTGGTGTTTGTGATGTTGCTGAATCTTGTACTGGTGTAAGTGATGCTTGTCCTGCTGATATATTCAGCTCGGGTAATGTTTGCAGAGCTTCTGCTGGTGCGTGTGATTTGGCTGAGTCTTGTACTGGTAGTGGTGCAATTTGTCCTGTGAATGTTTTCCAGTTAGCTGGCGTTTCTTGTGGTGATAGTTTATGGTGTAATGGTGATGAAACATGTGATGGCTTGGGCACTTGCCAGAGTTCATCAAGAATTTGTAGTGATGGAAAGCCGTGTACAGCAGATAGTTGTGATGAAGGAATTGATCAGTGTGTTTATGCAAATACGTGCGTCTCAGGTTGTGATGGTACATCAGGTTATACTTTTACAGGAGCATGTTTAGTATCTGGTTGTGAAAGAGTATTGGCAGCAACTGAAGTTTGCTCTGATAACTTGGATAATGATTGTGATGGAGCAATTGATGGTTGTGACAGTGACTGCCCTGAAGGCAGTGGCAGCGGAGCAGCAAGCATTTACAGGTGCTGCAATGACGGATTGGACAATGATGGTGACGGATTAATGGATCTTGATGATACTGGCTGCTGCGACTTGGCAACTCCTCCAAGAGGATTCTATGACCCAACCAATGCTGTTAGCGGTATAGGAATTGATTGCGGAGACCTGGACTTCAAATTCGAAAACCTAATGCCAGGAATGAAAGAATACTGCTGCGGAGGAGGAGAAGGCTCAACAGAGCAATTCATAACAACAACTATAGGAGCAAACACTTATCACGCCTGTTGCAATGACAGCAATGACTGCGTTGATAGCAACGGCAACTGCCAATTAGGAGTAGAAAACACCTCTGCTCTATGCACAGACGAAGAAGATAATGACTGCGATGGAAACATTAACGCAGGAGACGCTGATTGCACAGGAACGCTTTATGGCTTTGTATTTAATGAGCAAGGCTACCCATTAGCAAAAGCTACTGTTAAAGGAAGCCCTCCAGCAATCGGAACGCCTTATGAGAGCATATCAGCAGCAACACAAATTGAAGGGCGTTACACCCTAAGCAACGCTTTTATCGGCAGTTATAACTTCATTGCCAGAAGAGAAGGATATGATGACAATATTACCTTGCTAACAATTAATTCAGGAGGCAATTATTACGTTAATTTCACTTTAAGGAACGGCAGCTGCCACGCAGACTGCACAGACTATTACGGCAACTGCAACCCTGCCTGTGAAGGAGTAGTATTCACCAACTCCTCAGGACAGCAGAACAATTGCAGTTTCATAAGCCGCCCACTCTGCCAATACAGACCCAAAGGATTCAGAGCCACAGAGATGCGCATAGAACCATACTACGACCAACACACCCCTGACACAGAACAAGAAATGATATACGAATACAAATGCTGCGAAGGAGAAGGCACACCCGGAGGATTCAGAAAATATCCTGCAATCCAGCCCAGGCTTAGCGGAGACTTTGAGAGCCTGTATGATTACGTTACTAATGTAAAGTTCGGAGGAAGGTATGTGAAGCTGCACATAGCCATAGCAAGCCCTAAGAAATAGGGGTGGGTTTAGAGAAAAGCCTTTTAGAAAAATCTTTCAGCTGAATAACCATAACTATTAAAAACTCTTTTTCTCTTCTTTTGCTCTCATGGCTGATTATGATAATGAGATTAGGAAGCTTGAGGAAGAGCTGGCAACTACGAAGTACAATAAGCGCACCCAGCATCATGTTGGCTTGGTGAAGGCTAAGCTTGCAAGGCTTAAGGAGAGGCAGGATACTGAGAAGAAGGCAAAAAAGAAGGGAGAGGGTTATGCTATTAAGCGCTCTGGCGATGCAACCGTCATTATAGTCGGTTTTCCAAGCGTTGGAAAGAGCACCTTGCTTAACGCCCTGACCAATGCCAAGTCCCAGACTGCTGATTATGATTTCACAACCCTCTCAGTCATTCCTGGCATTCTTGAGTATGAGCAGGCTAAGATTCAGGTTCTGGATGTTCCAGGCGTGATGGAAGGGGCTAGTGATGGGACTGGGAGGGGCAGGGAGGTTTTGTCAGTTCTCCGGGCTGTTGACATGGTTCTTGTCCTCGTGGATATTAACCGCCCTGAAGAGTTGAGGGTTATTCTCTCTGAGCTTCATAACTCTAATATCAGGCTTAACCAGCACAAGCCTGATGTTAAAATCAGGAAGACTGTTAAGAACGGAGTAAGGATTGGGAAGACTGTGCGCCTGTTGTTTCTTTCTGACGACACGATCAAGGCTATTCTCAAGGAGTTCAGGATTAATAATGCAGAAGTGCTTATACGGGAGGAGATTAATGATGACCAGCTGATAGATGTTGTTGAGGCTAACAGGATTTATATGCCTGCTGTTATTGCGCTCAACAAGGCAGATATGCTAAGCCAGGGAGAGGCGCAGAGGATAAAAGCGCAGCTAGGAGCTGATGTTTTTATTAGCGCAGAGAAAAGGGTTAATCTTGAGGAGCTGAAGAAGCTTATATTTGCAAGGCTGGAGTTGATTCGCGTCTATCTTAAGCAGCCCGGCAAGGATGCTGACTTGAATGAGCCGCTTATTATCCGCAGGAACGCCACGATTAAGGTAGTGTGTGATAAGCTGCATAAGGATTTCATCAACAGGTTCAGGTTTGCCAGGATTTGGGGCTCAAGCTCAAGGTTTCCAGGGCAGAAAATTCTTTCATTAAACCATGTGCTTCAGGACAAGGATGTGCTTGAAGTGCATTTAAGGTAAAGATTTATAAATACATCATAACTTCTTATTTGTTACTTTTGGAGAGGAGTAAAATGAAAATTAACGGTTATGGTATAAAGCCTATCAGTGAAAGCAGCAAGAGGATTTATAATCGGGCAGCAAGGTTCTTAGCAGGAATTTTCACCCTGGACAACAGGTTCGAGTTTAAAGGCTTAGAGAACAAGTTCAAGGGACGAAAGATAATAGTAGCGCCTCATCTTGGTAAGCAAAAGGACATAGCCACCACCATAATCACCTACCATGACGAGCAATTATTCTATGTTGCTAATGAAAAAGTTTTTAGCGAGGAAGGATTGGACTACCTTGTCAATAAAAACCTGAGAAAATGGTTCGGCTTCCTCGGGCCTTGGAAAGAGAACTTAATCATAGCTTTGACGCCTGTACGCTATGCATTTGTAAAGTACATCTCCTCGCGCATAAAAGATGTTGGCATGATCCCTGTTAATGTTGAAGGCAAAGGCAACGGCGATTACAAGAAGCTAGCAGAGCAATACCTCCTTGAAGACAGGCCTCTTGTTTTTCACCAGCACAACAGCAAACACACGCCAAGCAAATACCACCCAGAGCTTGAGGGGTTCAAGATGGGCGCTCCAAAGCTTGCATATGATATGTTAGTCAAGTACGGGCTGGATGTTCCGCTTGTCCCAATAAGCATCAAGGGAAGCAAAGGATTGTTTGTTCCTTTCAGGAAAATCAAGGTTAATATTGGCAAGCCCCTGTATATTTCTCATTACGCCTCTAATCCCGAGTATACGGGAAGTAAGAATGCTGTTGTGGCCATGAAAGAAGACCTTGAGCAGACAGTAGCAAGATTATACGATGAGTTCTGACTATATATCTATATATCAAACACAACCTGAATAACAAACCCGTCTTTTTCCTTCGATATGCTCATCTCAGAATAAGTAACTGCCTTGATATCCCCTTTTACTTTATAGCTCTTGTAATTATCGCCCAATGCAGCGCATTGCAATAAGAACTTGTCTTTTTCTCGCTGTATTTTCATCTCCTTAAACCCAGAAATCAGTAATCCTTCTGTGTCCAGCAGGAACAACAATTCCTCCATAAAATCATAGAGCAAGGACTCAATCCTCTCGGCCTTAAGGCTTATTCGGTGCTCTGCCTGCTTTTTAACCTTGCTAGTGTCTGTGAGGAAATTAAAGGCTCCAAGAGCAACATTCACAAAAGCCTCCTCCAAGGTCTTGCCATAAGCCCTTATCTTCAAGTCAGCAGTGTGGTCAAGGTATTCGTAGTTCATTTTTACCCAGCTCTTAGTAAGGGATAATCTCTATTTTTCCCTTCTCCTCCTCTGTGCTGTCATCATCGTCATCATCAGGGTTATTGCTCATAACAGGAGTATCCCCAAACAACCCGGCCATGCCGCTGCTAACCTCGCCTGCATTAATCCCCTGGTTATCAGAGCTTTCACCAACCATCCGCTTCAAGAACTCAATGGCTTTCCTAATATCCTCTGGCGAATCATGCTTTGTATCAATCTTTATCTCCATGGCGCATCACCTTTGCTCTTATTAACCTTATTCTAAAATATCAACCTCAACCTCAAGAGCATCAAAAGTCGGGTATTCAGTAACAACTGCCCGTAGAGCACCTTTGACCTTGATTACTCTAGCCAGCCAAGGACTGGTTATCAGCCTTAGCTTGTGCTCGTCAACCAAGAGCATATCCTCTGGCAGCTTCTCTTTCCTTATTATCCTCTCCCTTATTGCTCTCAGCCTATTTAATATTTTCTTTTTCTCACTGGTTTTTAATCTGCTGAGCTTATCATGATAGCCAAAGCCTGGAGCCAGCTCAGGAAGATAAAGAGCACCCCTCGTAAGCATGCCCTCCTCGGTTAACACGTCAAACTTTTTCTTCACGCCAAGCGCTCTCCTTTGAATTCTCTTAGCCAGCTGAACCTTATCCTTTAACTTGCAGGTGCAGTAATGAGCCCTTAAGCCTAGCTTTGCGCAGTATTTCAGCAATTTTTTTGCAAGCTCATCGCTTCCCTTGATAGCATAGGACACCTTGTCTTTGCACTTGACATCTTTTTTGTTGCGCCAAACAGCATTGTCAGCAAGCTCAAGCTCGTTAAGATTCAGAAAATCAACCTTGCTGTGAATATAATCAATCAGCTTTTTTGTCTCATTTCCTTTTCCAGGGATTACAGGTATCTCAACGCCAAGGACCCAGCCAAATTTTCTTGCCAGCCTTATTTTTGGCCAATCAGCTTTGTTGTCAAGCTTAGGGTGAAATCTTATTTCGTCCAGTCCCGCCTCGTAGAGGCGCAATAAGTTATTTTTATTTACTAATCTTAATGGCGTGTATAAATGGATATGAAACTTTTCTCCAAATTCTTTCTTTAGGAGCTTAATATATTTGATGGTCCGGTCTAATCTTACCAGCGGGTCTCCGCCTGTAACTCCAGCTCCTCTTGCAGAACAGACTATTGCCTCCTCTATGATTGCCCTCGTTTCTTTCTCATCCCTGAGCAGCCTCTCATTGGCATAAATCACGTCCTTGTAGAGCTTCTTATCAGAGACAGGGCAGAAATCGCACCTTGCAGAGCAGAGTCCCGTGATGAAGAGCACTAGCTTCTCACCTTTTACGCAGTGCTTGCAGCCGTCTGCTAGTTCGCCTGTTTTCCAAGAATAATATGGCGTTTTGACTATTTTCATATTTCCATCATTATATCCTTTGTATCATTTCAAGAACATCTTCTGGTAGTTCATAAAAACCATCTTGCTGACTTCCTCAACATCCAGCTTCTTAATCTCAGCAATCTTTTTCAAGCCTTCAACTATGAATCTGGGCTCATTCCTCTTAATGTCAGGGTAAGGGCTCATGTAGGGTGCATCTGTCTCTGTGAAGAGCTGGCTTATGGGAGCCATCTCAACAATTGATTGGAGCTGCTGAAGCTTGTTAATAATGCAGGGCACGCTCATGCTCCAGCCGTTATCAAGAATTCTCTTGACCAGGTGCTGCCTTCCCATGAAGCAGTGCATAATTATCTTACCTTTTTTCAGGCTGCTGCTCTCAAGCATCTCAATAACATCAAGCTCTGCACGCCTGCTATGAGCAATCATCGGCAATCTCTTTTTTTCAGCCAGCCTGATAAACTTCTCGAAGCAGCTCCTCATCTCCTTCCTGTACTTATCGCCGTGAGGATTATCATCTCCTTTGATATAATCCAAGCCAACCTCTCCAATGGCAACAATATCCTGCTTGGAAATAAACTCAAGCTCTGCATCAAACTCTTCCTCTTTAACCTGGGCAGCATGCACAGGATAAAAGCCAAGAGCAGGCTTGATAATATCGTATTTCTTTGCAAGCTCAAGAACCTTCCTGTTGCTGGCAATGTCAACACCATTGTTTATGACTGCTGCAACACCTGCTTTCTTATTATTTTCTATGACTTTATCTAAATCATGCTGGTATTCCTCAAAATCCAGGTGTGCGTGCACGTCAACTATGAGCATTAGAAAAAGTTAATAACCAGCGTTTATATTATTTTCTCTTCTTACTGCCTTTCCTCTCGCTTCTCAGCTTCTTGAAAGTTTCTATGATATCAACAAAATACTTGCCATCCTCCAGCTTGTATATCAACGGCTCTTTCTCATGGAAAAGCTTAACAAGGTCAAGGGAATAGGTGCCTGGCTTGAGGATTTCTATGCTCTCAATGTCAAGGATGACTGGCTTGTCCCTGTCAATCTCATTACCCATAATGTCATAAACATCCTCTTCTATCTGCTCACGCTCTTTTGGAGAAAGCTGGATAGCCAGCCCTGTTTTTTCCTTTAATTCCTTTAGCTTCTCAGCCTTTATGAAGTAGAACATCTTTGCTCCGCAGGAGCATCCTTGAAGGATCTCATGAGAAGCATCCGGGTACATCTTTCCGCATCTAACGCACTGGTGTGGCATAATAAGGGCAGAAGTAATCTTAGTTTATATTCTTTTTGTTTGTAGAATTATTTAGTTACAAAAAATTGCGCAGGTTTAAAGCCCAGCACTTGTGTTCAGCCTTGCTGAACATTCAAAAATCCTTTTGAGTTTTGTAAAGTGCGCAATTTTTTGACCAAAAATTCGCGAATTTTTGTTACTTCTTCCTTCTCTTCCCGACGTCCTCTGTGAATAATTGTATCTTGTCAGGGTCCTTCTTTATCTCTTTTATAATGCTGGCAGGCCCTATTATGGTTAATCCGCGCCTGCCTCCCATTAACAGGTTGATGAAAAGCGCCCTCACCTTTTCCAGGAAAGCCCGATCCTTCCTTTCAGTGTCCAGCTCCTCTATTTCTATGCCCTTGAACTTGTCATCAATCTCCTCCATGGTCTTGCGTATAAGATCTGACTTCTCGTTGCTGTGGAGCTTACCTTCCAGGAGGATTATCTTCTCTTCATGCACCACTTTGAGGAGTTTCTGTATCTTCTTCTCAGAGCTCAAATTGCTAGTCTCTGAGTAGGGGATGAATTGCAGGGTTAGCATTTTTCTCTTCTCTCCTATTCCTTACCTGTTGGTTATCTTGAACAATGCTTCGTAAAAGTTCTCAACATTAGTGCCGTACTTGGCGCTGATGCCTATAACGTCATACTGCGGGAAGGCTGCCTGGACTTTCTTGATATCAGCCTTTTTCAAGTCAACCTTGTTGGCCACTATTAACACAGGAATCTTCCTGGCCTCAAGATTTCCAATAATAGTGATATTAACCTGGGAATAAGGGTCTTTGGTCGCGTCAAGAACTATCACAACAGCATCCATGTCATCCAGCCACTTGATAGCGTCAATAACCCCTTTAGTGGCTTCCTTGGCCCTAGTCTTAGCTTCCTTCTCCCCCAAGCCTGCTTTTATGAATTCCTCATAATCGATCTTAGTGGCTATGCCTGGGGTGTCAACCAGGTTGAAGGTGAGCTCTTTGCCTTTGGACTTAATAGTGACCTGCTCCTTAATCTGTATCTCCCTGGTCTCATGGGGTATGGGGCTGACTGTGCCCATCTCTTCTCCGAGCCAGTCCATGGTTATCTTGTTAGCCAGAGTAGTCTTTCCTCCGTTAGGAGGGCCATAGATGCCGAGTTTTATCTCTCCTTTCTTAGCAAAAAGCGCTTTCAGGAACTTCTTTAAAAAACTGCTAAATAATCCCATATAATTAATCTCTGAAAATGCTTCTATATAAAGATTACTAATTTTTGAGATACGGGAATGAATTATTTACAAAGAACTTTACAAAGAACTATTGGCTAGCTTTCTTCTTGTAGTCCTCAATCGCCTTGTGCAGGGCTTCTATGCCTAGGATTGAGCAGTGGTATTTGATTGGGGGCAGGTCTCCAAGTGTCTTGACTATGTCGTCCTTAGTTATTTTGAGGGCTTCATCAACACTCTTGCCCTTTACCAGCTTGGTAAGCACAGAAGTGGTGGCGATGGCTGCTACGCAGCCAAAGGTCTTTGCCTTGATGTCAACTATCTTATTGTTCTTTATTTTGAGGAATACTTCCATCACGTCCCCACAGTTATGAAGACAAAAAGCATCTGAAACAAAGGAATGAGCATTGTTCACCTCAAGATTATTCACCTTTCCTTTGTAATTAACAACATCTCTGCGGGTTATTGGAGCGAAAAGATAGCCATTTTCAATCCAGGAATCGATAGACTCATAAGATTTTGGGTTGTATTCTACCTTCATTAAGTCGCATATCTTCATTAATGAGTCTCTTTGGCCAATATGAATTCTCCAGGATTTTTTATGCTTTGCCCATTTAGATACTCTTTCCCTGTCAATGTAGATTGAAGGGATGATTTTTTGCCGCAGGAGCAAAATTTTTATTTGCTGAGCTAGCTGATAAGATATTGTAGCGTATCCTGCCCTTGCTCCATTTCTGGTCACATTAATGTAGCCATCTCCTTTCCAGAGCCCGTATATCAATGCTTTTTGTTTCTTTATAGTGAGGTTCATAAGGAAATCTGGAATTTTTTTATTCTCTGCGCCATTTACGAACAGGCCTTTAAACCACCTGGCAAGATTAGCGCTATACAAATAAACCACGGCTTTTTTCTGTTCTGGCTTTTCTTTAACTTTCGCGCACAGGTTAAACAAATTTTTTGATATCTGCTTTATGTCATCTATGATGTCATCCTCTTTGATATTCAGAGTAAAGGAGATATAGTTTTTACAAGGTTTTTCTTGGATATTCCCTTCTGCCAAGAAATAGCCAAACAGCCTTAATATTGGTTCATCAAGAGGAATCTTGTTCGGAATTTCTTTACTTCTAAAATCATATCTTTTTTTTGTAATATTTATCTCCAGGAATCTTATATTCTCTTCCTTATCCAGTATAGGGTACAAGACCAAATCTTTTTTTTCAAGCTGGTCAGCGTGATACCATGCCGGCATTAACTGCCTTTTGCCTTTATTCCTGAAAAATTTGTCTTTTTTTGGTATTTTTATAGCAAAAACTAAATGTTCGGGAGTAATATTTATTCTTCCAAGCTTATTTTGAAGGGTTACAATTTTCCCAGCATAAGGTCTTGATGTGGCGCTAACTACGGATTCATAACCTCCCGTATGCGTTAGAACTCTTTGATTTTTTTCTAGATTTGATATCTCTACGACACCAGAATTTTTATGGATTCTTTCATTAGGTAATAGACAGGTCGGATTTCCTACTACGCCGTGGCCGTCAGGGTTGCTGATTGAGCCCATGTTGCTCGGCTTCTGGAATTCTTTAAGCACTTTCTTGTTGTAGTTTAGATTGCTCATTTTCATTCACGAATAATACGCACATGATATACATACGCCCCCCATTATATGAAATATGTTTCATATGATTTATAATTCATGCTTATTTATAAATCTTACGGTTCTTGCAAAAAATTGCGTGGGCTTAAAGCCACACACTTTTGTGCACAATTTTTTGTCCAAAAATTCGCGCATAGCGAATTTTTGTTACACCAACCAATCAAGAGTCAACTAAGGAATAGGGGGAATATAGGTTATGGTGATATCATCATTTTGCTTTGAAATAATATTCCTTCCCTTGCCTATATCCCCGCTCACATTCACATCGAGAAACAGTACATAATCAATTTCCCCTGTCTGAATCACCACCTCGCTCTTATCATACATAGTCAAACTATAATTATAATCGCCAACCTCAAAAGGAAGAAAGAACTCCCTTGAATAATCGCTGGAAGCAGCACGGGCTAGCCTTATCTCTGTGTTGATAACATTTCCAAGGGCCTCCATGGAATTATAAAGCCTGTCCTTGTAAACCCCTCCCAGCCTTACCTGAATAACAGTAGTCATCCCTATAATCACAAAAAACATTACTCCTCCAAGGATAACAAACTCAATGCTGCCCTGGCCCTTATGTTTTTTTAGAATGCTCATTTTGTCTCATTAATAAGCACGTAACTACCCATGGAGGTAACCTTGACAATGGTAAGCCCAGTGTGCATTTGGGGGCCCAGGAAGCGCTGATTGGGCATAGATCCGTTATAAGATGCGTTTAAGGGGATATCTGAGAAGAAAACAGCTTCTGTAATCCCCACATAAGTGTCATAACCAATCACGATCTCAGAATTATCAAGAATATAAATCCAGTTCACATTCTCAGGAAGCTCCATCTTAACAGTTTCCCATGAGCTCTCACCAATATAATACACCTTCTCAACAGTATCCGCGAGCTCATTACCAATCAAGTGAATCTTTGAGCGCACAAGCTCATCACCAGACCTGAGGGAATACGTATAGAACAGCATTGCTCCAGGCACTATAAGCATCATAGCAACGCCTGCTAACAGCAAATACTCAAAAGCAGCCTGGCCAAGCCTCATAAAAAAACCTCTTTTTAACTATTATGTTTTACTCTTACATTAGCCCTATATATATTTTTTGCTATCATTCCTTTATAACCTCCTTGATGATATTTATATGACCCGATCTATTTACAATTGTAACTATCGCCCTTCCGCCCCACCAAAAGATTTATTAATACTCCTTTATCCCAAGCGCTTAATGGGTTTGTCACGAAGGGAAAGGCGGGAACAGAGAAGAAAACTGCTGAAAGAGCAAAGGATTCACCAGTTAAAAATGCTGGAAGAGCGGGAAAAGATCCCGGAAAAAAAGGAGGAATACAAAGGCCTGCTAGGAATTTATGATAAGCACTACAAGAAGTTCTTGTTCCTAACACTAGCCATTCTCTTATTAGCGATAATAAGCATGGCTTGGCAGGTAATCACGACAGGAGACTTCATTAATAAGGGCGTGAGCTTAAAAGGGGGAATTGTTATAACCATTCCTGTTGATGAGAGCGTAAGCATTGGTGAGGTAGAAAACCTTCTTAAAACGCGCTTTCCAGGAGATGATATTGAGGTAAGAAGCATTACAGAGCTAGGAGTCCAAAAAGCTATCATTATAACCACTGACAACCGCGAGGCAGGAGCAGATAACGCAGTCCTTGAAGCGCTCTCAGAAAAAATCCCTGGCGCAAAGGAAAACGCTTCTTTAGAGATAACAGAAGAAAGCCTGGGAGGAGGATTCTTCAAACAAACCATCATGGCCATGATAATAGCCTTTATCTTTATGGCAATAGTGGTTTTCCTTTCTTTCAAAACATTTATTCCAAGCTTGGCAGTCATCACCTGCGCACTCGCAGACATAATAGAGACTATAGCAGCCACTAATCTTTTAGGGTTAAAGATTAGCGCTGGCGGGATAGCAGCATTCCTCATGCTTATAGGATACAGCGTGGACACAGACATCCTCCTGACAACCAGGGTGATTAAGAGCAAGGAAGGAACTGTTTTCCAAAGAACCCTTAGCGCTGCAAAGACAGGGCTGCTCATGACTACAACCGCCATAATTGCAGTTGTTGTCGCATTATTCCTTACCGGGTCAGAAACAATAAAAGAAATCATGATAATCATGCTTATAGGGTTAACCTTTGACATCATCAACACCTGGCTCCAGAACACGGCATTCCTAAGGATGTACATGGAGCGCAGAAAAGAAAAAACACTCAAAGCAAAAGCTGAGACAGAAGAAGAAATTGAAGAGCCTGAAACAGAAGATGTTACTGCAGAGGCTGAGGAAGAAGAGCAAACTGAAACAGGCAAAACTGATAATCAAGAACAAGAAGGAAAAGAAGGGAAGGAAGAAAAGGAGTAAGACAAGAATGAAGCTGAAAAAAATATTCACAAACGTGCAGGTCATTCTCCTCATAGTCTTTCTAATCTTCTCAGTTATAGCAATCCACCCAAACCCCTGGGCAAAAGGCCTTGCCATCCGCAGCGTTGCAAAGAACAGCTCAGCATCAATTGCCGGCATCCAAAGCCCGACACCCACCATCCCTCCTATGAGCAGGGAGAAAGTGCTCATGATAAATAACCGGCCGCTCAATACCGTGAAAGAATATTATGAATTTGTCAGCACCCTTGATATTAACAGGACTTTCACCATTAAGACTAATAAGAACATCTACAAGCTCACAGCCCTTCCAGAGTACAAGGTAACAGTGCTTAATGAGACAGAAACCCAGCTAATCACCGAGGAAGTGTTTAACGAAACCCTTAACCAGACAGTCAACATTACCAAGACAATCGAAGTTCCGAAGATTAAGAGCGAGCTAATCGGAGTAGCAGACATAGGGCTCGGGCTCTACCCAGCGCCAACCACCAACCTAAGAAAGGGATTAGATCTGAGCGGAGGAAGCCGCGTAGTTCTTAAGCCAGAGGGAAGAATAAACCAGACAGACTTTGACTTCACCATAGATAACATAAAGCAAAGGCTTAACGTCTTTGGATTAACAGACATAATTGTAAGATCAGCCGCAGACTTGACAGGCAAGTTCATAATTGTAGAGATAGCAGGAGCAACTAAGGAAGAAGTGCGCTCACTCTTGGCACAGCAAGGCAAGTTCGAAGCCAAGGTAGGCAACACAACCGTATTCGTAGGAGGCAGAGACATAACCTACGTCTGCAGAAGCCCTGACTGCTCAGGCATAGACCCAAGGGCAGGATGCAATCCCCTAGGCAATGGAGACTGGGCCTGCAAGTTCAGGTTCAGCATCGCCCTCAACCCAGAAGCAGCCCAGAGGCAGGCAGATGCTACAAAAGACTTGGAAATTGTTGTTGAAGAAGAGCAGAACTTCCTCTCAGAACCGCTGCGCCTCTACCTTGATAATGAAATGGTTGATGAGCTAAGAATAGGAGCAGAGCTAAAAGGCAACCCTGTCACTGATATAAGCATATCCGGCGGAGGAACAGGAACAACCCAGCAAGCAGCAATAACAGAAGCGCTGAAAAACATGAAAAGACTCCAGACCATTCTCATAACAGGAAGCCTGCCTGTAAAGCTTGAGATGGTAAAAGTGGACAGCATAAGCCCAACACTAGGCGAAGAATTCCTGAACAACACCCTCATGATAGCACTAATAGCAACAGCCGCTGTTGTGATTGTAGTCTCCATCAGGTACAGGAAGCTCATCGTGAGCCTTCCCATGATAATAATAATGCTCTCAGAGCTGTTCATACTCCTAGGCATGGCAGCACTCATAGGATGGAACCTTGACGTCGCAGCCATAGCAGGAATAATCATTTCCATCGGAACAGGAGTGAATGACCAGATAGTTATAGCAGACGAAACCCTGAGAGGAGGATGGAAAGCCCAGTACTCGACATGGAAGGAAAAAATAAAGAAAGCCTTCTTCATCATATTCACAGCCTACTTCACCATAGTCGTGGCCATGCTGCCACTGTGGTTTGCAGGAGCAGGCCTGTTAAAAGGCTTCGCTCTAACCACCATCCTCGGAGTAACAATAGGCGTGCTCATAACAAGACCAGCCTACGCCAAGATAGTAGAAATACTCGTAGCAGAGGAATAAAAATTTTTATAACCCTCATATTTTCAACCTTTTAGCGGGCCTGTAGTCTAGCGGTTACAACAAAAGAGCGAGCTCTTTTGAGCTTGCGGCTTTGCCACCGTAAATGATGTCGCCTCGACATGGCGGAGGTCACCGGTTCAAATCCGGTCAGGCCCATCCAGCCATTATTAAAACAAAAAAGTATATAAACAAGAAAGCAGAATATCTTTTCTTATCAAAAAGTCGAACATAATACTACATGCTTAAGCTTGTAGATACAGGCTTGACTTTTTGGTCCCAGAAAGCTGTTTGCTTTCTGAGCCAGCAAGCTTTGCTTGCTTGTCCAAAAATTCGCGATTAAGTGGGAGCAGTAATACTACGACCTTCAGGTCATAGATAGGCTCGAACAGCGAATTTTTGTTATCAAAAAGAGGGTGGGAAAACAAAAATGTTCTTAGACCTCATCAGAGGAGTGCTCTCAGTAGCCAACGTCTTCATAGCAATATTCATAGTAATCTATGCCATGCTCTTCCTGAAACAAACCAGGAGCCACAGGGAAAGAAGGCCTTGGGATTACCTGGTAGTGGCAAGCACCATCTACCTCGTCTATACCCTATTCACCATGCTCCTGGCAAACTACGGGTCACAAATAATCTTCAACCTCAGCCTAGAGGAACTGAGCATCTTCTTCCAATTCATCTACTCGGGCCTAATCCTCCTGGCCTTCATAAGCCAGACAGACTTAATCTTCAAGAACGAGATAATCATAATAACAAGAAAACTCGAGCCTGTTGAGAGAACCAAGCTGGAAGCCACGATAGAAAAAGACATCCTAAGAAGAGAAGAAAAAGTGATAAAAAAAGAGACTGAAGAAATAAAGGAAAAAGAGGAAGAGATAAAGGAAGAGACTGATGAGATAAAAAAAGAAGAAGACGAGATTAAGCGAGAGGAGCAGGAGATAAAGAAAGAAGAGATTGAAATTAAAGAAGAAGCTAAAGATATTAAAAAAAGACTGAAGCCGAAGAAGCGAAAGAAAAAGTAAAGTTTATATAGCTTGAAAAAGCACCTTCTAATACTTACTTACGCGCCGATGGTTTAGTGGTAACCTTTACCTCAAAGGTTAATCAAAAAAGGCGACATGCGCTCGCCTACAGCTCGCTTAGTCCCCTGAAAAATTATTTTCATATACGCGCCGATGGTTTAGTGGTTAGAATACGACCTTGCCAATGCTGAAAGACAAGAAAGTTTTCAGAGCAAAGAGGTTGTGACCCGAGTTCGAATCTCGGTCGGCGCATCATGCTTTTCGCGTCTCAGGACTAGGACAACTTTTCTGAGGCTGTCACTATAATAGTGACTGCTCTTAAGCGTTTTCTCTCCGAGAAATATCGGTTTTCACCACTCCTTTTATAAATCCTGCCGGACATTATGTTCATGAAATGCGGGTAGTTTTAACGAATAACAAAGGAGAGCAAGAAGTAGACCCTTACAACGTGAAAGGTGGACATGAGGCTTGGCTTAAGAAAATAGGCTTCTTTAGTGGAAATATTGATTATTTGGGCTTTAAAGGCATTTCTCCTGACGCCAGTGAACTTCTTACTAAATACGTTTTAGACCTCTATTTGGGCAAAAATCTGCCCAAAGGCACGCGAAGAGGCATGAGAAGCTATAACCACCTCTGCAATATTAGGCTGCGCCTTAGAAGGATCGTTGAAATGCTGGAAACCAGCACTAAAAAGCCTCTTATGGAGTTTTCTGAGGATGATGTTCTTACAGCCTTTAACAATATGAGAAACGGAACTACTCTCACTTATATTGGCAAGCCCTTTACTGACACAGGCAGCTATGCCAAGGCCTTCATCTCTTTCTGGCGCTGGATCATGAGAATATACAAGAAAGACAGCAAATTCCTGCCAAACGTGGTGGAATCTCTGGATTCAAAGAAGGATGAGAAGCCTAAATGGTTTTATTTCACGCTTAAGGATGTGGAGAAAATGGCTGACGTAGCTCCATCATTTTATTACAAGGCCCTTGCCTTCTTTCTCTTTGATAGCGGAGTTAGGGCTCCCACTGAACTTATGAACGTGCGAGTAATGGACTTATCAGAAGTCCCTGGCACGTCCCACCTTTTCCTGAATGTCAGGGATGAAACATCAAAGACCTTTGGAAGAAAGATCAAGCTAATGATATGCTCTGAGGTAATTCAAAAGTACATTCAGAAATACAACCTCCAAAAACAAGACTTTCTCTTCAAAAACGGCTATATGAACACGACAAGAACAATTGCCAGAATGGCTTTCAGAGCCATAAATATTGGCAGTGAGGTAAAGCAGAAAAACAGCAAAATTCTAATCACAAAAGGAGTCACAATGTATGATTTCAGGCACAACAGTGTCTGCCACTACTTGCCAATCTACAAGTCAGAAAACCAGATGAAGTACAGATATGGCTGGAAGAAAAGCGAGATGATCCATTACTACAGCGAATTTATGGGCATGAAAGATACAATCACAGAAGACGACATGCTTATAGACACGACCAAGACAGAAATCCAGCAACAACTACAAAAAGAGCAGCAAAAAGTGGCCCTGCTAGAAGAACAGCTGAATTCCCAGAGAAAAGAAATGGAAGAACGCATGAAGCAGCTGGAGCAAATGATGCTACAGAAGTTTGCTGATGCCTTTATTGTTGATAATAAACGAATTATTTAAGAACAAGGAACACTGGACAACCCGGCGTCAGATTTAAATATACTAAAATACATGAAAGAAAAACATTTAAAATGCAGTTAAGACCCTTTATTATAAAAGGAACGGGTAGAGGGTGCGACTAGAACAAAGTACTTCACAAAAAAAACATAAGACTTGACCAGAAAATGGAATTAAATAAATTATACTGTAAAAGTTCAGAAAACATGTCTGAAATGGCTAACGAATCGGTTAATTTAGTAATTACTTCTCCACCTTATAATATTGGTGTGCGATATGGAAATAAACATGAAAACGGGAAGATTATATCTAGTAAGGGAGTAAAATATGCTGATGAATTATCTGAGGCGGAGTATATTGCTTTGCTCAGAAAAGTATTTGATGAGTGTAAAAGAGTTCTTAAAAAAGACGGCTCGATTTGGGTTAATATTAAGAATCGATATAAAGACGATACAATAATTCCTCCGTTCTGGCTTTTAGATTTATTCAAAGATATGTTCTTAAAAAATATAATAATCTGGAACTTTGATTGGGGTGGTTCAACAAATAAAAGATTTGCCCCCCGATACGAATATGTATTTTGGTTTACTAAAGATAAGAAAAAGTATATTTTCAATTTAGATGAAATTAAGATTCCCGCGCTAAACTATAGACCTGATAGATTTAAAAGCCAATGGAAAAATCCAACTGACGTGTGGTATGTCCAAATGATTAGTGGAAATTACCCTGAAAGAACGTCTCACCCCGCTCAATATCCTGAAGAGCTAATAGAACGCATTATTAAAGTTGCTTCAAACGAAGGAGATGTAGTGTTAGATCCTTTTATTGGGAGCGGAACAACTGCTCGTGTAGCTAAAGATTTGAATCGTAAATATATTGGTTATGATACAAACGAAGAATATATCCAAATTGCTGAAGATAGATTAAGACAATCTATTCATAGAAAAAAACTTAAAACTAAAGATATCAGAGGATATTATTTTTATATGGATAATATTACTTTAAGCGAGTTTATCAAGAAAAATGGTAGAGGAAAATAATGGTCGAAGCCAAATTTGAATTTGGAGATTGTAGAGAGCTTACGAAAAAGCTTAAATCTGGTTCTATTAGGCTGGCGGTTACGTCGCCACCGTATAATTTAAGAAAAAATTATGGTTCATATGCAGATAATGTCCATATAGAAGAGTGGAAGAAACTTATAGATGAAACAATGAAAGAGATTCACAGGGTATTAACTGATAATGGGAGTTTTTTTCTGAATGTAAGCCCTATTCCCGACCGTAAAACTAAGGAGATTATTCTGTTGGATAGCATAGCATGGGAACTCGGAAAGAAAAATGGTTTTAAACTTCGAAACAAGATCGTTTGGCATTTTAATAATATGCAAAATTGTGTAAATAGGTTAAGTGGAAGATGGGAAGCTGTCCTTTGGTTTGTAAAAGACCTAAATAACTATGTTTTCAATCTCAAGGATATTAAGATACCGTGCATAACAAAAAATGACAAGCGCTTTGATGCTAATTTAGGCCGTAATCCGACTGATGTTTGGTATTTTGATAGAGTTAATAACATGACTAAGAAAAAATTAGGATTGGAAGATCACCCTTGTGTTTATCCAGTTCCGATGATAGAAAGAATCATAAAAATGTCCACGAATAAAGGCGATTGGGTGTTGGATCCATTTGTCGGTTCAGGCACTACGCTAATTGCTGCGAAAAAGCTGGGCAGAAACTCAATAGGTTTTGAATTGGACAAGAAATTTGAGAGATTAATAAGAAAAAGATTATCTGATGAAGCATCTCAAACAACGCTTGATTCTTAAAAAAAATTGGATAACTTGGCGCCGCCTGAACCGGAAAAAGGGTCAAATACCAAATCCCCTTTGTTGGGAGGAAACATAACCTCTTTCATGTTGGCCTTAAAGGTGCACTCTGGGAGGGAACCAATAAAATTCTGAAATTCATTTACGTTTTTAAAGGTTCTAAATTTCTCGCATATATAATCATATTGTAGAACATTGTGAAGGTAAATTAAGACTTTTGCATAGTAGTTTTCCTCTTGATTTCCGCAATAAAGTTTTTTAAGATCATTTACACTAATTGAATTGCAAACCCTGCAGTTACATTTGAAATTATATTCATTTATATCAATAAATTCCAAGAATTCATTCTTGTTCTCTTCAATTGGTTGTAGCTCCACGTTTAATAGTGGCACTAAAAGCTTAGAAAAACTCACAGTTTGCTTGTCTTTAAGATATTCTTTTAATTTTTTCTCATCAAAAACACATTCTTTTGATAATTCATTACCATCTGATGCTCTTCTCCAAGCACTATGACAATCAAAAGTGTCGCAACCCACGAAGATAAGTGGAATTAAATTATATGGAGCTGCGCTGCCCAATATGTGGATTGGCCTTGCATCTTCTTCCTTTTCTAAAATTTCACGAATAATGGAAGCTACTTTCATCAAGTATAAGGCAGCCTTGACTTTTCCATTACTTTCTTCTGATATGTTCCATACAGTTTTGTTTATTTTATTGGGATTTCCAAGACCGCCTATGGCAACCCCCGAAAATTTGAACTTTTCTTTTTTTTCAATTTCTAAGATGTTTTGCATATATTCTCCGTATTCGGTGGGAGAATTGCCATGGATGGGTGCGAGGACATTAATGTCGGGTTTTTTATCTCGCATATAGTCCAAAGTTAATTTTAGAAGTTCAAAGTTTTTTTCATTGCTGCTAAACTCCATAATTCCGGCCACATAATCTTTATCTCCCATTTCGCCTGCTTTAAGTGTGTTTTTGCCAGCAAAATCCATAGCAACAAGAATGTCGAACTTGTTAGACACTGCAAATTCAAAATAATCATTTATTAACTGAGTATATTCTGATTTGTAATTTTTATTCGTAAGTTCCTTTCTTTTAATCTTACCTCTCAATATATTACCTGAGCCAGAATCTAAAAGGATTACTGGTCTCCACTTCTTTGATGGTTTATATATGAAAGTAGATATTGATTTTTTAGGGGATGCATTTAAATAAGTCTTCTTAATATATTGAATGAATTCATTTATGTCTTTGAATTTAGGAAGTTCTTTAATAAGAGCCGTATCGAATCTAGGATTAAGATCAGAATTAATGTCTAAATAGTAATAGTTCATTAACAGATGAGATTTCGTTTCAATAAATAAATCAGAGTAAACTAGCAATCTACTTACATTGGTTCCTCCGCCTCCAAAGTCACTTGTAGCAAAAAAGCAAGGAGTGTCTGCTGATTTTCCATTTATTCTCATTAATCCTATCCTGATGTTTCCGAGTTTTCTTTTTAGTTGAAACATTTTTATAAACCTTTTAATTCGCTAATTAAACTATTAAAATTTTTCATTTCAAGTAAGGGAGGGTAAATTTTGCCTTTTTCTTGTTTGTCTATTTTATCTCCTTTCCTTTCTTTTCTTACATGAGCGGTTCCTATCTTGTCCCAATAGTTAAAAATGTATTGGGCATCTATGTAAAAAATTCCTTTAACACAAGGTGCATCATACCACCACACATAGAATACAGGAATCCCTTTGGATAAAATATCATCTTCAATTTTCTTTCTTTGATTCAATAACTTTTCTCCCACATCAAGCGTAAGTGAGCATTCATAACACCACCTGCTCTTATCAACTTGGGAATTTGCATAAACGAATGGTGCTCTGATATATTTTAATTCAAAATATGCGATTTCTTTTTTATCTTTAATTATGGCAATATCCGGGTAAGGATACCCTCTCTTTTTCGTTTCAATACCCTTGCTTAATAAGAATTCTCTAAATGCTTTTTCAAACCACTGACCATGCTGGATATCAAATCCTTTTATCATTTCATTTCTCTCTGAAGTGTGGAATTCTGCACATTTGGCACAAAGTAATTTCAATTCAGGCAACATGTTATTTTTAAAAAAAAGAGGTCTGGTTGCAATTTTATTCTTGTCATACATCTCAAGATAATATCTTTCATTGCTGTCTTGGAATTCAAGATTTCCATCGAATTTGAACTTCTGATTCGTTCGTATTTCATTACAAAAGGTTAATAATTCTTGGTATAACGTGATACTTTCCTTTTCGTTCATGTAAGCACCGGATTTATTGAAAATATATTAAGTAAAGAGAAATACTTTATAAATTATTTTATTTATTGTTATACAAGCTCCGAGCTAAATCTTTCTGCAACCTCGACCTTTTGGGTCTTTGATGGTTGAGCTCAACAAGATAGAATGCGCAGACAATCTCGAATATCTAAAGAAAATACCTGACGGATTCGTTGATCTTGTAGTTACAGATCCTCCCTACAATATAAGCCAAGGAAAAAACATCAATTACAAAGACCTCAAAATAACTAAGGACTTCGGCGCATGGGATCACGACTTTGACCCAGAGCCAGTGCTTAAGGAACTTAAGCGAGTGCTCAAGCCCAACGGTCAAATTTATGTATTCTGCTCAACCAAACAAATCCCCATCTACATGAAAATATTCGAAAGAGAATGGTTCTTCAGAAATCTCCTTGTCTGGTATAAGACCAATCCCCCTCCAAGGCTGAGCAAGACTAACTTTGTCTTCGCCAACGAATACATCATTTACGCTATTAACGAGAAAGTAAAACCAGGAAGCATCACGTTCAACTTTACTAAGCAATCTGAAATGCATAATACATTCATATCATCTGCTTTACAAGGCAAGGAAAGATTACGGGACAAGAATAATAAAGCTATTCATCCAACACAAAAACCTTTGTTTCTACTTAGAAAACTCATTGAAACTTCAAGTAAGCCAGGTGACATCGTTCTGGATGTTTTTATGGGAATAGGATCAACAGCAGTCGCCGCAAAACAAACAGGAAGAAACTTCATAGGATGTGAAATCAACAAAAAATATGTTGAATGGGCAAAACAGAGATTGAACTACTGATTGTGCATAACCATATCTCTTACTAAACTCTAACCGACAATCGCCTTTAAAATCAAAAAATTTATAACACGTGTGCGTATCTTTGTTCTCAAAATGGTTGAAAAAGATATCGAAACATCCATTCCGATTGGCGTGTTGAGAGAAGAAGTTGCAAAAGTAGATTCTGCATTTAAGTCAAGATCTAAGGATGAGTATATTAAGAAATTAAAGCAAATCAACCAAAAACTACTTTCAGATTTTGCCAATTATTATAGCTCAATCAGAGAGAACAGATTATTTTTATGTAAGATAAAAAGTAAATTTGTCTCAAAATTTAAAAAAACACAGACCGTGATTAGTAAATTATCTGGCCTCAAATACACGGACAAGGAAGGGGTGGTATATCACACTGAAGGTGTTTCTTTTGTGCCAAGTCAGCAAGCGGTTTTCTTCAAAGTTATTGTTCATTCTGATTTGAAAAAATTTGACAAAGAGAAGCCCGCCATGGATGGGAATTACGACTTACAGTATAGAGATAAAAAAGTGGCCATTTGTTTATTGCACCTCTCACCTTTCTGTTTAGAGATAAGAGCGGGGTTAAGATCCAAAGCGGAGTTAGCATTAGCTTTCTTGCATTCTAAATTTTTTGAAGAAGAAAATGCTTCTTCTATATACTCCTTATCTGATGATGAGAAAAAGGAACTTGCAGGCTTAGATGGTTTGAGGTTCAAGGAAGCGGTTTTTGAAGGATTATCTCTAGAGGGTTGTGATGAAATCATTATCAAGGGTGAAGATGTTGGTAGAACCATAGATTATTTCAAAAAAGCAGGCGTTGATTTGCAGAAAAAGGCCAACGTGTCTCATCTTAAGAGAGAAGAATCAACCAATCAGCAATTCAAATTTTATGATGATGGCAAAATATCTGTAAAAAAGAAAATAAAAAATCCATTCGAAGTTATCACTGGAGTTGTGTTCAAAGATGGAAAACAATGATATTTTGTACTCTCTACTGCAATTAAGCCAATTCGAACACAAGGATTTTTCAGAACTCGAAGTGGCTAAGGCATTAGGGCAGAATGTTTCTCAAGCTAAAAAAATAATTAATGACTTGAAAGACTATTTGAAAATTACGCCTAAAGCAAGAACCAAATGCATTTGCGGCGCAGAAATAAAAATTGCTGGAGATTTGAGCTTTGTAATATGTCCTAACTGTAAGCAAAGAATTGATATTAATAAGCTTTCTTCAATGAACATAGGCTTGAATTATTCTCGCTTAGAACAGCACTTTCAGAAGGAAATAGTCGACTTTTTGAAAAACGAAGGATGGGAGCTAAAAGATCAAGAAGAAGAAAAGTTCACTCTGCTGAAGGATGATTATTATATCTGTTTCTCTTTTGGATTATTTAAAGCAAATCTGAATGATTACTTTGTTCAGAGAGGCTGGCTGAATAAAACTGATATTGATGCTTATATAATTATTAGACCAGTATTTGAGGCAGACCTGATTGCTTACATGCAAAAAGATTTAAAATGCTTATGCATCAATATGATGCAAGTTCTTAAAGCTAATGTCTACGCGGAGTTCGAAAACTACCTCTTCTCCAGAATAAAACTTTTTAAAGAAAATCAAACCGTGGAAAAACAAAGTGGTCTAGTCTACGAAGATTTTGGGGATTTATCAGAAGTTAAATCGCATCTGAATAAAATAGTAAAAAACATCGAAGATTTTGCTCATCAAAAGGGAGAAGTATCCGCCAGTGCGCAAGGACGGGAGTATCAAAAGTACATAGTAAGTCTTTTTAATTTAAGTTTGTTTAGAACTAAGTTGTTAGGGGGCAAGAATGAGCCTGACGCATTTATTTATCTATTTCCAACCATCGGCAAGATTTGGTGTCCAGTGGAAATAAAATCTTCAAAAGAGGAGATTTTCAAGGTGAAAGATGAAAGTCTACAGCTACGGAAATATTGTGAAGCATTCAAGAGTTCATACATAATACAGCACGCAGACATTAAGTACTATATTTTAATTGCTAACGACTTTGAAGAGGGCGATTCTTATTCCAAAAACATTCTAGATACTCTTGAAAGAGACTTTAACATTAAATTCAGATTATTTCCATTGAAATCAGTATTGCGAATGGCCAATTTATTTATTAAGGATCCTCCAATTTATATTCCAGTCCTTAACATACTGGACTTCTTGCAGACGCATAATTATATTGATATTGCTACAGTTGATGCTTTACACGCCGAATTAAAGGCGTTAGATGCTGTTGATGATCCCATATTCAAGTATATTAATAAAACTGTGGAGAAATACGGAGTATCTTGAATAGGGTATTACAATCCTATGTTCTTTAATTTTTGAACAAGTGAAGCAAAGGGTGGCGGTTAAGATTTTATTATGCTTTCTGAATTTCGTATTACGTCTTCCGACATCCTTTCTTTTTTTGCTTCATCCTTGTTAGTCTTCTGAAAGGTGATTAGGTTTGAAGAAATGCTTCCTGTGTGGTGTTGCTCTGCAGAAGGGTGAGTCATTTATGTGTCCTTCTTGCGTTATTTTCATTGAATGGAAGTATGGCAGTCTCGAGAGTTATCGTCGTATAAGAAAAAAGGCTCTAAAAAAGAGCGGAGGTGGTAAAAGATGAGTAAGGCCTTGTTGTTTTTGGTGCTTGGGCTGGTTTTGTTTTTACCAGTGGCAATGGCAGTCGAGTTTAACGGCTCGGTCAGTGATAGCGACAAGCAGACTTTTGACAATATATTGTCGCCTGTGATGAAGGTTTACAACTTCATCAAGTACGCAGCTACGGTTTTGGCAGTGGTTTTGCTGGTTTTTGCCGGCATCACTTTCATTACCAGTGGTGGTGATCAGGGTAAGAGAGAGTCTGCTAAGAATACGGCCATGTATATTGTTATTGGCCTTATAGTGATTTGGGTTGCTCCACTGATAGTCCAGTACCTTGCAGGATGAAAAAACTCTTTTTAGCACTAGGCACTGCGCTCCCCCTCCTCTTTCTGGTAGTGCCTAGTATATTATCTTTTAACTGTGATTATTTCTCTAATCCTTTGTTGAGACAGGACTGCCTGACTCTGAATCAGACAGATGAGAATTTAATAGCAGGTCTTATTTACACCAGCACTTCTAGACCAGATTATGCTTTTATTGATGCTTATAATTCAAAAATCATTGTTTCTGAGCCTTCGGATAATGCTACTTTGTTTTCAAAAGACATAATCAAGGATGCTTGGGTTAAGATTCTCACAATAAGTCCGTCCTTGCTTTACAAGGGATTGATTTTTATGCCTGGAAGTGTTAAGGTCAGAACGGATTATAGTTACAACATTAAAATCCCTGATAATTATGAAACTTCTGATACCAGCGCTGATGTCTGCAGGATAACCTACTCATTGGACTCTAAGAATGATAACCTCGATATTCTGCTGAATGATGCTGTTGTGGCAAATGGCAAGTTCGCCAGTGTAAATGTAATCACGAACTCAACTTTGAAGGCTGAGTTGAGCATTAATGTTGTTATCCGAGCTGATGAAAGTACCTGGTACAGGTATTGTTGCGGAAGTGGAGATTATGGTTGTACTAGATATTGCTACAAGTGTCAATATGAAAGAACCAACTACCTGACCGAGGAGGTTATTATTAATGATTCTGTTAGCCTGAACAGGCATGATGAGCAGCCAGTGGCTCAGGCTTGGTTTATTCAGAGATACTTTAACTCCACCAAAGGCTTGCTGAATAAGACGAACCACACAAGCACTCTGCTTAAGACGGGTAATTCTTCTTTAGAGCAGACTGAGTTCGAGTATTATGCAAGATTCTCTGAAAAACCCCATTTTTTCATGATCTTAGAAGCTGTTGACAAAAAATCAATGAAGATCCGGAACATGATATTGGACAATCCTTATTTCTTTGTAGCTTCAGAACAGAATTGTACTCTTGAATACTTCAACTTCTTCAATAACAGGCTTGAAGCATGCAGGACAACTTACCTTGGAGAAGAAGTCAAGGCTTTTGAGAAGCCTAAGTCTGCGCCTAACCTTAGCCTGCTTTTTAAGCTGCTTGGTTTCGCATTAGCAGTTTTTCTTCTTTTTATCCTGTTTAAGCAGCAATTTCGAAAATTCGCTATTCCAGCCTTAATATTGATACTCTTAATGCCTGGCGTTAGGGCTGAGGATTGCGGATTAACTAATCTTGCAAGTTGCATTCCGCAGAAGATCTTTGATTATTTTATGGGCATCGTGAATGCTCCATTGCAGCCTTTGCTATCGTTTGTCAGGAACTTAATGGAGAATCCTCCAAGCATTGAACTGTTTAAAGGTTTGTGGGTTATAATCATTTATTGCATCAGTTTGTTTTACTGCTTCCTAATCATTTATTCTGGAGTTCAGTTCATGCTGTCAGGACACGATGTTGTTAAAAGAGAAATGGCCAAAGAATGGCTTAAGAATACTATTCTGATGATTGTTCTTATTCAGGCATCATTTTACATCTATGGACTGATCTTGGAGATCGGCTCTTTAATGACGGCAGGAGTGTTGACTTTGATGGACCCGCACTTCTTTCTTTTAACAGCAGATAATTTGACTAATGTCGGATTAGAATTCTTTTTCATAACATTCTACTTGCTCATACTTCTAATTACGGTTTTGATTCTTGTCATAAGATACTTGCTAGTGGCTTTGGGAGTGCTTTTTGTGCCCATAGGAATATTCTGCTATTTCATTCCTCCATTGAGAAGCTACGGGAAAATGATTCTAAACCTGCTGGGAATGCTGATATTCATAACATTCATTGACGCCATCGTGATCCTGGCCTGCTCCATGCTGATGAACATTGAATTATTCCAGAACTTCAAGATTCTGATAATGATATCAGCATTTTCCATAACCAACCTGCTCTTCTTAATATTGGTAAAGCACATAATCACTAAGAGTGGAATGGCTGACGCTGGCAAAAGCATATCAGAGGCTGTAAAGTACGTAGCGATGCTATTCTGAAATATGACGCAGAGCCCAAAAATTATATATATGAGTATATACATAGAAATAGTATGGAATTACCTAAAATCCAATTCTCAAAATGGTACAAATGGTCAGAACAAAAATCAATTGAAAATATTGATGCTCCAGGGATGTATCTTTTAGCTAAGTTTAAAGATGTACCTGTAGGTAATGCGGATGTTCTAGACAAAAATATAATCTATATCGGGGAAACTTGTAACCGAACAATAAAAAGAAGGTTATACGAATTCAATAATTCTGCATTTCGTTCAAAAGATGGTCACAGTGGTGGCTGGACTTATAATGAAACATTCAAAAATAAAGGTGACGACCTTTATGTTGCGGCATTACCTGTTCCAAATTTACCTGAAAATATAAGGCACTCATTTATCAGATTTGTAGAACGAAAACTAATTCTAGACTATGCGGTGAAATATGGAAGTCAGCCACAGTTGAATCGAAAATAATTTTCGGGCTCGAATAATATTGAAACTAACCGTGTTAGGTGACCTCACCCTCGAAAACTTCCCCACACCGACTGGAAGGAGGTGAGGATGGAAGTTTTCAGAGTCTTGATGAGGCAAGAATTTACGAAGCCTCAGCGAAGTAAATTCGCAGAGTTTTGCCCGGGCTCTCGTCAAGAAAGTGTCTAGAATATTCTAAACAGCTTTCCGAACACAAGTCCAGCACCAAAAAGTATTGCTAATACTCCTAATGTTAGACCTATGCCCAAAACCGAAGCAACTATCTTATCCCACATCGTAGCTACGAAGATTAGGACTGCAACAATTGCTATAAGGCCATATAATCCTTTCATCTTTTTACCTCCATTAACCCCTTTTAGGGTATTCAAGAAGAAGATGTCGCCACTAAAGCACAAACTTTTTATATCATCTATGCTTAAATAGGTTGGATTGATTTACTATGGGCTCTAGTTTAGACGCTTGGGCCCATGGTGATCATCTTCTTTTGACTATGATTTCTTTATCATACCGGTGATAATATTCATGAGTTTTATGGCTTTATCATGCGGGAGCACAGTATCAAACGCAAGAGTATTGCTACGAATACTTATTTGCGCGTATGATTTATCCATCACAAATTCTTTGGTCGGAGGACGTTGATCTGTTTTAGTCCGTTCTCTTTTTGGGGGTGGATTTTGTTGTAATGCAGCGAGTAATTGTCTCCCTGTTTCAGTTAACATGAAGCCATCGGCGTCGACGACATAATTACCCCTTTTAAGAGTATAAATCCAATTAATCATCGTGCCGTTATGTATATCTTTAATTTTAGGCCTTTTTCCAGACTTGTTTTGCTCGTGTATATGAAGCAATGTGTTTAGCGTCGATAATTTCCATTTTCCAAGTTCGTAGTTCACCATTAAAATCACCTTTTACTGTTATAATACCATTATAATAATTACATACTCTTAGCTAATATTTAAATGTTGTGATTTTGGTATTCGATAGAGAGCCCGGGCAAAATTTTACCTAACCGTTTATATATCTTATGAACACATGGCGAGTGAGTCCAGTTGCATAGTAATCAAATGTTCTTCGTGTATGACATTATCGGAGATTCATCCTTATAATCTCCAAACCCGTAACTTTTCATGGCTTATGAGATTCCTCAGCAGTTGCAGCACAAGGAGAGAATCCTTTTTGGTTTGACTTTTCAGCAATTGGGCTGGGCTGCTCTGTTCGGAAGCATTGTTCTAGTTATTCTTACGAGAAAAGGTAACTTGACAACGAATATTATTATTGCTTTGTTTCCTGCAATGTTTGGTGTTTTGTTTGTTTTCTTTGATATTAACAAGTGGCTGAAGTATTTTTTTCACTTTTTCAGGTTTAGGCAGGCTTCTTTGATGTCTTCTAAGATGAAGAGTCTTGTTGGCATTAAGAAGATTGAGAAATCAACAATTTATGCTGCTTCTGAAGTGGCTGTTTTGCAGGTTGTGCCTTTGAATTTTTGCATTAAGACTGATGAGGATCAGAACGGCATCATTGTGGGTTTTCAGAAGTTTCTTAATAGTTTGGATTTTCCAATTCAGTTCGTTGTTACGACTAGCAACTTGAATATTGACAATTACCTAGCTGGTCTTTCTAAAAGGGCTAAGGATAAGTCTTTGTTTGATGATTTTGCTTCTTTTATGCGTGAGAGCATTGCGGAAAACCAGATGAGGACAAGGTTATTCTATATTGTTATTCCTAAGAAAACAGATCTTAATATTCAGTGCAAAATCTGCAAGGAACGGCTTGAAAGTTTAGGCTTGAAAGTTATTCGTTTAGATGATTCTCAGCTCATTCATAATATTCATTTGTTCTTTAATGATATTGGTGTTGAAAGAGAAGCTCAGGAAAAGATTGATAACGGCCTACACTACCTCATCGCTCCTAACAAGATCAGAGATTTAGTTAGCTCTATTCAGGTTAATGATAAATTCTGCTCTGTTGTAGCTGCTGATGGTTATCCTAGGATGGTTGAGTCAGGTTTCCTTGATAAGATTATTTCGTCCAATGATGACTTTGATATTAGCATTCACATTGAGCCTTTCAGTATTGAAACCATGATGGTAATGCTAAATAAGGAGTTGCAGAAGCAGAGGGCTGATCTTTACGCTGAAGAGCTCAAAAAATCCATTAATCCAAGCCTAGAAATCAAGTACAGCGATACTAGAAAGGTTTTGGAAGCCTTGCAAAAGGGTAATGAGAAGCTTTTCAATGTCTCTTTGTACATTAATTGTAAGGCTAAAAGCCGCGAAGAACTGGCTTTATTGGTGAAGAAGGTTGAGTCTGAGCTTAATAGTCTGATGATTGTGCCAGAAACCCCCCTGTTTCGCCAAGTTTCAGCCTATAAAGCCATGATTCCTACCGGGAGGGATGAATTAAGGATTAAGAGGAATATTACGACAAGCGCGCTTAGCGCGTTTTTCCCGTTCACCTCGCCATTCTTGACAGTTGAGCCTAATGGTGTAATGCTAGGCCTGAACAAGAACAAGGTGCCCTTTATCAAGGATATTTTCGGTCTTTCCAACGCTAACGGCTTAATTTTGGCCACTTCAGGGGCTGGTAAGAGCTACTTTACCAAGCTCTTAATAGCCAGGCAGCTGTTGAATGGCGCAAAAGTCATGGTTATTGACCCTCAGGCAGAGTATCTGGGCTTGGTGGAGCAGTGCAAGGGCCAGCTAATAACGATTTCTAGGACTTCTGAAACTATAATTAATCCTTTAGATTTGATGGGTCACGAATTTATTGAGAAAAGACTGGCTTTGATGGATTTGTTCAAGATAATGTTTGGAGAACTGAGTGAAATTCAGAAATCCATCATCGATAAGGCTGTAAATGAAACCTATGCAAGAAAAGGAATCACAGCCGATTCTTACAAAGACAGAAAGCCACCAGTTCTTGGAGATCTTTACAAAGTCTTGATGGAAATGGACAAGAAAGCCAGTCAGATGGAAAAAGTCACTTATCGAGCGCTGATAAACAGGCTTTACATGTACACAGAAGGAGTATTCGGTTTCTTGAGTACTCAGAGCAACATAAACTTTGACAATGATTTCGTATGCTTTAACATCGGAGACATGCCAAAACAAGTCAAGCCAGTCATAATGTTCCTGATTCTTGACTATGTTTACATGAAGATGAAAGAAACCAAAGAGCGAAAGCTCCTTGTTATTGATGAAGCCTGGAGCTTACTAGGCCAAGCAGAAGAAGCCTCTTACATCTTTGAGATTGTCAAGACCTGCAGAAAATTCAATCTGGGGTTGTTGTTAATCACTCAAGACGTGGCTGACCTTGTCAATTCAAAAGCAGGCCACGCAGTACTAGCCAACAGCTCATACTCATTATTGCTTAGACAGAAGCCAGCAGTGATTGATGGGGTAGTTAAGATGTTCAACCTCTCAAACATGGAAAAAGACTATTTACTCACAGCTACGCAAGGAAAAGGAATCCTCATAATGGACAACGACCACCAAGAACTAGAAGTCGTAGCTTCACCCAAAGAACACAAGCTCATAACGACCAATCCTGACGAAATACTCAGAAATAGCAAAGAAAGAAAAAAACAAACTGAAGAAAAACCAGAAACCAACATCAACCTAGACCTGGAGAAAGGACTGTACTACGGAAAAGAAATGAGTCTTGACCAGAAAAATTACCTAAACAACCACGGGTATGAGCCTGGCTTTTTTGTTTTGATAGGTAATACAAAGCCTGAAGAGTATTGGGTGAAGGCCAATAAGGTAGAATCATTATCACATACCTTTCTAGTTCAGAACATAAAAAATGAGATCATAAAATTCACAAAAAATGTTACTATTAATTTAACAGAAGCGCCAGACATAATTTTTAAGAACGCAAAAGGAAAACAAGTAGCACTCGAAATCGAGACTGGTGAAGGTTTCAAAAAACACAAACAAAGAATTGAAACAAAATTCAATAACGCGATAAAAAAATATGGAAAGAATCTTTACATTGTTCTAACAAGCAAAGATTTCAGAACCAGATATCAAAATCGTTTCCCAAAAATAAAGATACTTATCAGAACACAGATAAGAGAGTTCTTAGCATCCCAATTCAAGAAATGAATGAGTTATTACTTCCGGGCAAGCCTAGAGGGGGACAAACAGGCAGAAAACGCATAATTTCGCATAATTTAGCTGGAATTGTGGGGGTTATAAATTTGATTAACTACTTCTTATGGTGTGAGGATAAAAGACATTACTGCCGAGAATAGTCAAGGGGCACACTCACGTAAAAAGTAGTAAGAATCGGAGCATTATCCATTATAAAACCAAAAAATATATAGACAAATACAGATTATCTTTGATAATATGGAAAAATTCAGAAAAAAACAACAAATCTCCTCGCTTGAAGAAGGGGGTTCAATAATAGATGACGTTTTTGTAGTGAAAATAAAAAGGGGTGTGTCTGAATATGTTAAAGGTTTTAGATTTAACCTTCTTTTGTCAGATAATTCTGGGAAAACCTTAGAATATGTTTATTGGGGACTTAGAGATGAAAAAAGTGTAAAAGAGATTTATGACTCAATAAAATCTGATAGTGTTGTAAGAATACAAGGGAAGGTCTCTTCTTACAATGATAAACTACAATTAGCTACTAATGCTCCTTTCAAAATAGAAGTCTTAAATGAAGAACAGTATGAAAAAGAAGATTTTGTTAAACCATCAAAGAAAGATATAGAAAAAATGTATGCTGAACTTATCAACTCAATAAGTTTGGTAGATAATGAAAAAATCAAAATTTTACTAACTAATATCTTTAATGATCCTATAATATCAGAGAAATTTAAGAAGCATCCAGGAGCTATAGAGATACACCATAATTGGATAGGTGGCTTACTTGAACATACGTTAGAAGTGTTAAAATATTCTCAATTGACATTACAGCAATTTCCTATGTTAGATAAAGATTTGTTAATTGCTGGTTCTTTACTTCACGATATTGGTAAATTGGATGAGTTAGAAGTAACATCTAGAATAAAAGGGACTAACAAAGGACAACTTACAGGTCATTTAATATTGGGTATAATCTATGTTGCTCAAAGAATAGATGAAATTGCTGATTTTGATAAAGCAATAAAAGATAAAATTCTACATATACTAACTAGTCATCATGGTAAGAATGAATTGGGTTCACCAAAAGAGCCAATGTTTCCAGAAGCTTTAGCAATTTACTATGCTGATGAATTAAGTTCAAAAATTTCCGAAATGACAGAGTTTATAGAATTTGCAAAAGAAGAAACTGAGGATGATTTTATGTATAATAAGAGAAAGAGTGGGAATATCTTTTTAAAATAATGAACTTTCATACAAATTAGGCTATTTAAGATCAAATTATACAATATTTTAAAAATAGAAATATTATATTACTCTTTAGCCTCAAATTGTTCGCTTATAATTTCTCTATTTTTTTGAGTTAATTTCTCAATCCTTTGTTGTGCCTTTTCTAACTCTTCAGTGCATAGTTTCGATAGTTTAATCCCCTCCTCAAATTTTTCTAGTGTTTCTTTTAATGGTAAATCCCCTTCTTCAATAGATTTAACACTTTCTATAAGTTTATTTAAGTTTTCCTCAAACGATTTTTTATCATCCATTTTTAACCTCCTTAACTTGGCTTTTTATGTCTATGATTATTTTCTTGTTCATGCTCTTCTTAGAACTGCTTTTCTTTTTATATTTCTCCGGATTTTTTCCGTATTTCGGACAGCAGTATTTGTAAATAAGCTCAACAAATGCAAAGATTTTTAAGATAAATAAACCTAATGAATAGTATGTTTTCAAATATAGGAATTATTGGAGCTATGGATGAGGAGATAGATGCTTATTTAGCTCATCTTAATAGTGTAAAAAAGAAGAAATGGAAAATATTTACCTTCTATTCTGGGAAGTTTAATGGTAAGCGTGTTGTTATAGTAAAATCAGGAGTGGGCAAGGTTTTTTCTGCTATGATTTGTCAGATTTTGATTGATAAATATAACGTTGACTCTGTCCTTTTCACAGGAGTTGCCGGTGCTCTTAATAAGAAGCTAGATATTGGTGATGTTGTTGTGAGTGTTGATTCTGTTCATCATGATTTTAATGCTGTTCCTTTAGGCTTTAAGAGAGGCCAGATTTCTTACACGAATTACAGGTTTTTTAGAGCTGAGAAAAAACTAGTTGATCTGGCTTTGAAAGTTGATATTAGTCCCCACAAGATACTCAAAGGCAGGGTTCTGACAGGAGATCAGTTTTTTACCCAGTCTGAAAGGAAAAAACATAAGTATCTTACTGAAGATTTATGCGGAGATTGTATTGAGATGGAAGGAGCTGCTGTTGCTCAGGTTTGCAATATAAATCAAATTCCTCATATGATTGTTAGGACTATTTCTGATAAGGCTAATGGAACGGCAGTTAAGGATTATAACAAGTTCAAGGCCGTTGTAGCATCAAATTCTTTTAAAGTTATTGATGGTGTTCTGAAGAGTCTTTGATTAAACTTGTCTCATCATGTGTATTTTTGATATCAACGAAGAAAAATCCAGAATGATGTCCTTATTTTGAGTTCTAATTTCACGAGAAATATCGATAAATTCGCTGATGTTTCTTGCAGTAACAGAGAGTATATAATCCCATCTTCCAAAACCTTTCTTAATCCAATGAACTTGAGGATGTTTTGTAATGTTATTCTCAAAAAGACTCTTCTTGGCCAGATTAATCTTAAGAAGAATATTATGGAATTCAAGACCTAACTTTTTATAGTCTGGATCAATAGATACTCTGATAATTTCTTTACTTTTTAAGGTAAATATGATGTTCTTAATTTTTTGATAATTCCATCCTGTTAACTTAATGAGTTCTTTATAAGACAAGTCTGGTTTTAGTATTAATTTATCCAGAACAATCTTCTCATCTTTACTGACAATATGTTTCTTGTCATAATCAAGCAGTTTGTATTCCGTCATAAATTCAAGATTGTGGCAAAATGACTTGTAGCCCAAGGTGTCTTCTAAATCATGCATTATAACATCCATATCAAGAATCCTGTTATGAAACAGCCCGTTAATTTTGTTGATTATATCATCCAATTCTTTTTTCTCTTCTGTGATGATTAGCAAAGATAAATCATATTTTCCTAGAGTTTCTTTTAACTTCGCTAATTTCTTTAACTGCATAATTGCATCTATTATTTTCTCATCAAATGCTGACAGCTTAATCAAAATTGTTGCTTTTATTAATCCACTGTAATTATATATCAAAAGAGGTTTAATAAATCCTTTTTTATAGAGCTTTTGAGTTCTGTTTTCAACAATCTTCCGATTTACTTTGAGTTTCTTTGCAAGTTCTGAAGTAGTAAGTCTAGAATTAAGAGAATGCAAATAAATAATATTTTCACTTATTAAATCAATATTTGGTGAAAAAGATTTCATTTTTATCGTTATTAATAGTTATTTTAACTTATAAATCTGAATATGTATATAAATATTTCTATCACTACACTTCTTTGGAGGGATTAAAATGGTTGGTTTTTATTATGAGCATTGGAATTTCTTTTTCATGATTGCTAGCCACAAGCCTAAGAGGCAGGGACTGTATCTCTCTGTACTGCAGCGAAAATGAGCTCTGAAGCAGAGCTTATTTTTGTGGTGTCAGTCATCAAAGTCTGATAGATTTCCTAATCGGCAAGTCAGGAGTACAACGACAGCTTAGGAACGAAGCAAGGGGGTGCTGCAATGTTAGTTCCTAGTAAGCCAATAATGACCTGTGAACAGGTCATAAAGGTGAAAGGAAAGGTGTTTTACAATGATCGTAGGCGTAGAATTGACTTAAAGAGACCTATACGTGACCTTTTCGAGAGCGCAGAGTGCGAGGTAGGCTATGTTATGGAGATGTGCCTTAGCGAATCAAAAGCTGCTGAAAGGCTTACAGAGCTATCAAAAGAGAAAATAATCCCTGTTTTGCTGTATTTTGAGACAGAAAAAGCTAAGGAGGCAGAAGCATGAGCACAGAAACCAGATGCCCGGATTGTGGAAGCACACAAATAAGCTATGAGGAAGAGCAGGGAGAGATAGTTTGTACTCTATGCGGATTGGTACTGGAAGAAAAAGCATTTGAGAAGAAGCCTTTCATTACCGAAGCTCAAAAGGAACTGGCCGAACAGCCTTCCCTGGCAGAAGCAGGAGGCCTCAAGAAGAACGGGAGCATCATCAAGAGCAGCTGGCTATTAAGCACCAGAGAAAAGAACTATGAGCAAGCCAAGAAACGCTTAGACCTATTAGCTTCAAAACTACGCCTACCAGAACTCGTAATGACAGATGCCAACATCATCTTCAAACAAGCAGTGCAAGCAGGACTAAACGTAGGAAGAGACAACCTAAGCCTCATATACGGCAGCGTGTATGCATCTTGCATAATGCACAACGTGCCTAAAACTCCTCTAGAAGTCACTATGTACAGCGAGATCAGCAAGAAGAAGCTAATGAAAGCCTACAGAATCATAAAGAAACAACTAGGATTAAGACTCAAAACAATAGATCCAGCAGACCTTGTGCCAAGATTCGGAAGCAGACTAGGACTAAAACATGAAACAATAAGCAAAGCCCTCGAAATACTAGGCACAATAAGGGAAAATCCTTTATTCGTTGGAAAGAATCCTCAAACAATAACAGCTTCAGCAATATACATAGCAGCCAAAGAAACAGGTGAGACCATCACACAGAGAAGCGTTGCCAATGCCACAGGAGTAATAGAGGTAACCATTAGAAAGAGAAGCAAAGAGATCATAGAATCATTAACAAAACCATTTTTATAGTTATTAAACTTTTTTTTATTTCTTAAACTCTTTGAACTTCTTTCTAATTGTATGTAGAGACAAATAAAGAAACTGCAAAGTAAGAAAATATTTAAACAAAAATAAAGTTCTAGGTTATATGGCGAAACGTGTTAAATTCAAATCAAAAGGGAAGACTGTTTGTTTCTATTCTACGCGAAAGAAGAAGAGATAAAGTGCCCTCTTAAAACCAAGGGTTGTTTTCTCTTACGACTTTATAATTAGATTTCTTTCTCTTTGTTTTTCTTTGTAATCTAGAAAGTTTAGCATTTCCTGATTTAACTTCTCTCAATCCGCTATAAACAACCCGCCCTGTCCAAGGATGTCTTTTTCTTACTCTAAAATCATGTCCTCTCCCAGTTCTCTCAACTTCATACCCTGAAAGTCTTGCCTTCATAGTGTAGGCGTCTTCAGCAGCTTTTCCTTTTCTACGGTTTTCCTCAATAACCTCTCTTTTAATCTGTTTTTTTGAATATTTTCTCCCAAACACATCACTTTTTACTCTCCTTCCAAGAAGGTCTCGTGGCATGGCACCAGTAAGGATGAAGAGATTTAAATAGTTTTCTTTAGCAATCCAGAGACCCGACGCATCTAGGTTAATTTTTTTGCGTTTGGTTGTCAAAAAAATTTTCTTTGTTAAGAATTTGAATCAAAGAATTTATGTCTTCCAATTCATTTATCTTAAATTTTTGTTTTGATTTAATGATCCCGTCAAATGGTTCAAATCCTAAATTGACCGAGGGTGCAAAGATGGGAATTCTTTGTTTAAAAGCAATTTCTAACTGCGTTAATGATCCTCCATCATTTGAACTCGTTACCTGCAAGAGGGCCTTTGAAATTCCAGATGTAATCCTATTTCTTCTTAACAGAGCAAGTCGACCTCCGCTGTTCATAGGAGGAATTTCGCTAATCAGCAACCCTTTTTCTCTTATTTCTTTAAATAAAGCAATATGCTCTGGCGGATATAAATTTAGGAATCCGGTTCCGAGGACGCATATCGTTTTTCCATTGACATCAAGAGCGGCCCGATGTGCTTCATAATCTATCCCCTTTGCACCTCCACTTACAATTGTAAATCCGCGTTCTGCTAATTCTTTCGCTTTATTATATGCCCATTTTTTTGATGATTCATTAGAACTTCTACTTCCCGCCATAGCAACTTTTTTTGTATTTAAAAGATCTTCATTTCCCTGTAAGAATAAAGTCAGCGGGGGTTCAGGCAAAAATTTGAGTTGTATTGGATATGATGATGAGAAAAGAGGCAATATTTCTATTTGGTGTTCATTACATTTGTTTATGATTTCTTCATATTTTTCTGAAGATCCTTCTTTTAATTCTTTCCATTGCTGTAACATTTGGTTATTGAATACTCTTGAATCTAACAAGTCTTCCGTACGTGCGTTCAAAAGGGTTTCTATCTCTTGAAATATGGTTAAAAGTTTGAGTACTCTTTGTGCTCCGAGTCCTTTAATTTCACAGAATTTTAACCATAGAACTAATATTCCAGCATCTAGCATTCTCATTTTTTTCATCTCACCATCACCCTTACCTTTTTTTTGATTTTGAATAAAATTCCTTACTTTCGTTTATTCCGAGGCAGATTCCTATTGTTTCTTTTGCTCCTTTCGCCAGAAGTACTTTTGTTGCTTCAAGTATGTTCATCCCTGTTGTACGAGTATCATCAAGGATGATTACTATTTTATCTTTTACTTCCTCGCAATTTATCGCTTCTAAAGAGCCATTTATTCTCTCAAAACGCTCCTTATGCTTTTTGCACTCTTTCGTCCCTGATTCTTTAATTCTTTTCAAAAGTGTTTTCTGTTGAATCCTTAAATGTTGGGCGATTTTTTCCGTCAATGATGTTAATGTTGGCGATGTATGGTCTGGTGTTGAAGATGGCATAGGAGTAATGATGTCTCCTTTGAACCTGCCCATATCAAGGAGTTTTTTGATGTGCGGCCAAAAATAGTCGGAGAGATCTGTTTCTTTAGAGTTCCATACTTGTCGTGAATACTCCTCTTTCACAACATCCTTGCCATGATAATATTGCGGTGCTGCCACTCTTACTCGCAATCTGCCGTAATATGCTGGCCAATAAGCTGGTTCTTCTATAACATTGAATGTATCAGTCATTTATCATACCTGTTGGGAATTCCTCTATAGTAAAAATCTATATAGATTTCTACTATATAAATCTTACGGTGCCATGTCCAGTGTGTCCAATGGTGAATGGGATATAATGAAATGAGATAAAATTGTACGTACATATACTAATAAATCAAAAGATTTAAATAGTACTAATGAATACTTTAAGTTCAATCAAATAAATTAGGTGAAAAAATGAATCTAGAAGTAAATGAAAACAATATTACGAGTGTAACGATAGGAAAAAGAATGTTGTATCTGAAAGATCTAAACACTAAAGACCTTCCAGAATTACAAGAACATGTTGCATTTTTTGAGAAACACTTAAAGGACGATGAAGAAGGTTTACCTTGGAAAGAAGAAGAAATTAAAGTATTTGTTGAAGACTCTTCGAAGCAACAGAAAGAGATGTTGAAAATACTGACACAATATCCTGATGGGATTAAGACCACAGATTTAATAAAAAAACTAGGGTATGATGCTCCCCAAGCGATTGCAGGATTAAGGGCTGGTTTTACCAGAAGAACAGCCAAAGTTTTTGGGAAGAAAAGCAAAATTGTGGAATCTGAATGGAACCCAGATGAAGGTATGCATGAATACTGGATTAATGAGGATTATTTTCCTCAGATTAAAAAATTTATGAGCGAGGAAAATTGAATCCGTTATGAACCTGATGTTCATGTTTTTCCTTAACTATAATTTCCTGAAACCGCACAAAACACTAAACGGCAAAACACCCGCTGACGCGGCAGGAATTGGAATACGACAACGAAGAATTGGCTTCTATGATTTCATAACAGTATTCGGAATAACGTAATATTTCTCTCAAATTATTTTTCTTTCATTCCATCAATTATCTTAGCAACTTTTTGTGAACATTCTCTACAAAATGTCCAGCCCATCTTAGTTTGAATATGTTTATTGCTTTCCTCAGCAGACCAAAACCTATATACTCCGATAAAGTTATTATCTAATGCGTCGTCCAACTCTTTCTCAGAAAAGAACATCTCTTCTCCACAGAGATGACATTCAACCATAAAATTACCCTTCTTCACCATCTTAATCAAGGCAAAGAACACTCAATTATTTAAAAAGATTATGAATCATCATAACATCGTCAAAAGAAATCTTTATATATAATATACCAACTTTAAGTAAACATTCCGGGAAAAAGAAACTCAGAATTGCTTCTCTTTTAGCAACAAAGGCTTGTAATATTCTTCTTTTTCAGGCTCCTCCTTGATAAGCTTCTCAACGATTGCCTGCTTAATGAATGTTGAAACAGAAATGCAATCATCAGTCTTATTCTTCAGCTCTTTCCAGAGCTTGTTAGGACAGAAGAAGCTCCTTCTTTCGCTTCTAAGCATTTCAAATGACTCAAACTCATCCATTCAGGCATCATCTCTTATCAGTTTAAACAAAGCATATCTTACATAGTCTGATTTCTTGGTAAAACCTGCTTTCCTGGCACGCTCCATTATTTTGGCTTCTTGTGCTTCATTTATCCTCACAATCAGGAACTTGGTCTTAACCATAATGAAGAACAAAGTCTCCCTGAGAGAAAAATGCTTAGGCTACAAGAAAGGTATCATTTGCGGTAACACAACAATTAATCAATCACAATATTTCTTCTTATCAACAACAAATTTGCTAATGAACTTAAAATTCTCAGAAAAAGAGAATCAACATATTCCTCATCTACTGCTCCTTTTTTTATAGACTTTCCATCAACAGTTTGATTAGACATCTCATTATAAAGATCATCGGCAATAACTATTTGAGGTGCATATAAATCAATAGGAACTACTTCATTCGTTGCGAAAAAAGATATTTGATCTCGTCTAGTATTTTTTCCACCTTCCGTCTTAATTTTTATTCCGTGTTCAAATGAAAAACCAAAAATAAGTTTAAAAAACATGGTTGATCTAAATCCAATCAACTCCTGATATTTCGATTCAACATCTTTAGAAACAGAATATTTTGAAATAAACACATTAAAATCAGTCAGAATATTTGGAGTTATTTTTGGTAATTCCAACCTAATTATTTCAATATTTTTGTGCATTTCGTTCTTAACATCAAAAGGTATTTTATAAGAATTATTGTGAGGATATAGTTTAGCACTATTAGTTGCATTTATAGTAATTGCAATACCAGATGAGCTTGATGTGGAACTCATCATCATCCCTGTGTCAGTATAAACAGCTAACTTGCGATTTAGTTCCGGAAGATCAGATAACATTGGAGAAAAAGAACCTGCGGAAGTAATCATATCTTTAAATGGTTGCATATGTTGGTTAAATTCTTGAGGCTTCATTTCTTTAATACCATCTTCAGAAATGTCAGATATTGCTGCATTTCCAAACTTATAATTTGTTTCGAGTTGTAACACTTGCTTATAAAAGTCAGTGCTTGTTTCTACTGTTTTCGAGGCTTCATCTTTCAATTTAGTTACGGCGCAGAAACTTTTTTGCATATTTGTTTTTATCTTATTAAACTCATCTAAATTTTCATCAGTCATTTAATATCTAATATTCATACTACCTTATAAATTTTTCACTACGAACATCGTGTTACGTTTTCCGAGATGCTTATTTCTTTATCATCGGCCGTTTAGTCTTTGGTGATGTAACATGACTAGGCAATTACCGAGTGTTAAGGGATGGACGATGGATGTCAGATTGAAGCAGTTTAGAAAGGTTGATTCACAGAAAGGAATTGTTTTTGTGGATTTTAAATCAGCGGAAGGAGATTCGCTATTGGGAGAAGCTATTTCTAGGCTAGATATGAAGAAGAAGGAAGATAAAGAGCTTTTGTCAGACATCTGGAACTGAAGTCGAGGTGCAAAAATGGCCGACGAATACATCAAGAAGTACCGAAAAGCCGTAAAAGAATCCAAAAACAATAAAGAAATTGACACCGTCCTCAACAAACTCTATGAAGACGGCTTTGAAGACGGAACAAACGAGGGATAAAAAAATGGCAGAACAAATACTATCATCAGAAAAAGAAGCTACAATCACGCTATCAGTCAACAAATTCAAAGAAATTCTAATTTACAGCTGGCATCTGCTACCACGCGATAAACAAGAGGAATTAATACGGCTTGGTGTTTATCCTGGCAAAAAGTTGTCCTAGTTCTCAGACCTGAGTCGTCTGCAACCCGGTCGGCGCATGAGCCTTGCCGAGTGTTGTTTTTCCATTTTTAATATGGGAAGGCAACGCTTAGTATTGGCTAATATATAAACTGCTATTTCTTAAGTGCTTAAAAGAAAATGAAGCAAGAAACACAAAAGCTGGAAATATATCAGGGAAGAGAAAAGTATTATCTGAGAGGAGAAGAAAAACTCAAGAACAGCGACATCAGTCCAAGAAACAAGGAACTAATAGAGCAATACAACCTCTTCAACCTAAGCACAGGCAAGAGAGGAGACTTACGACGAGCTAAACTGATGGGAGAATTAAGAAAGATTGCTGAATGGATAAAGGAACTGGACATCAAAGACCTTGATAGCTTGGATAAGAATGAAGCAGTAAAGCTTATTGCTCATATTAACGGGCAAAAGCTCAAGGTAAGGACAAAGACTGACTACCGCAAGGGTTTAAAGCAATTCTACGCTTGGTTTAAGGAAGAAGACCCAAGACATTACTCAGAAGACAAGAGAGTTCAAGAGGAGCTAAGGAGATTTTATCACTTCATTGAAAAGGAGACAAGCGGAGACTGCAAAATAGCCCAAGCCAATCCAGAAACCATAATAACTGATGAGGACTGCCAGAAAGTGCTTGAAAGAGGTTGTTTTATGCCTAAAGAAAGGGCTTTTATCAGCCTTTTGCATGAAACAGGATGCAGAGCCAGTGAGTTCCTAAACCTCAGAATAAGTGATATAAAGCTAAAACAGAACCTTCTGGAAATTCATGTGCCAGATGGTAAGACAGGCAGGAGAGTAATCTTTGCTACGAAGTCAATACCTCATATCTTGAGATATTTAGAAGGTCATCCACTAAAGGAGAACAAAAACGCTTACTTGTGGGTGTCTGAAAGTAGCAGGCACAATAAACAGCCTCTGCTTCACATAGGAGGTCAAAGGCTGATTGACAGATGCTTCAAGAAAGCAAGCGTAAATAAGAAGCATAACTGGCATTGGTTCAGGCATAGCAGAGCCACCATCTTAGCCCCAAAGCTTACAGAAGCTATGATGTGCAAATATATGGGCTGGATTTTAGGCAGTCGGCAGATTAAGACTTATTGCCATCTTTGCAATGACCAACTTGAAGATGTATTCCTGACCATTAACGGCATAGAAAACAAGACGCAAGAGTCTGAAAAGCCCGTCAAATGCATCTGCGGAACTCTAAACAACCCAAAAGAAAGATATTGCTATAGGTGCTATAAACCATTGAGTGTTGAGGTTGCTATTCAGGACAGCACTCAAGAAGTCCAAGAAATGAAACTTCTCACTTCTGAGGCTATGAAGACGATGCAATTCTTTATGGAAATGGCAAAAAATCCAGAACTGATGAGAAGATTTGAGGAGTTCAAAAGGATTGCGGAAGTAAAAGCATAAAAATAATTTTTTACTTTATTTACTTTTTATTATCTTTTTTAAAATATTTATTCCAGTTTTTGTAATCTTTACTTTCTTATGAGAAATTTGTATTGCATTGAATAGTTCTAGGTCTTCGCAGTGGTTTCTTACTGTTTGCCAGTTCGTGTTCACTTTCCTTTCAAGATAACCGTAAGAATGCTCTTCATCATCAGATAATGCTTTAAGGATTTCTTTCTTGATTTCTTTGTGCGTTCTTTTCATTCCACATTATTGTGGAAAGCTTTAAATATATGGTTATTCCACAATATTGTTGAATAGGCAAGGGGTGTAAGAAAATGAGAAATCAAGCGGTAATTATTTCTATTATGGCTCTGTTCTTAGTGAGTGTGTTGGCTCTGTCTGGTTGTGATTCTGAGATGGTTTATAGCAATCAGGGCAGTTCTCCGCTTCAGCAACAGACACAAGAACAGACCTTGCCTGTGCAGACAATTGGCGATATATATTTATTAGCTAAGAATTGGGATGCAGACCCTGAAATAGATGGTTTAGAATTCTCTTTAACCCCAGCAGACTCAAACGGTAATATGGTTAAGAGCCCTGGTCATGTATCTGCAAAATTATGGAAAGCGGTTACTGTTGGTTATGAAAGCAAGTGTTTAAAGAGAGATAGTGATTTGTTAGAGAGCTGGAACAACGTCCTCTTAAATGAGGAGAATTATGGCTTCATGGGTGCAACCATCAGATTAGAATACACTAATTATAAAGTAACAGATAATAGCATGGCTATGGGCTGCGTAGAAGTAACTTTCACAACTCCTGATGGAAAAAGTTTCAAAAGTTATGAAGATTCAGTTTTCATAAATGGGCTCTGATGTGTGCTCACTTCATTGATTTATGCCTTTTTGAGAACATTTAAATGATAACCTCTGTTATGGGTGAAAGAAATGTCGGATGCTGATACACAGATAAATAACGAAGGTTCTGCTATTCATGAATCCACTATTCTGTGCCCTTTTTGTAAAGAGAAAATCAAATCTGGTGCTCTAAAATGTAAGCATTGTCAATCTGATTTAACGAAAAAAACTTCAAAGAATGAACCTGAAAAGGAAACTAAGAAACAAGAAACAGATTATAATAAAATAGGTGTTGTTTTAGGTGTTGTCGGATTGATAGTCTTACCATTAGTATTCGGAATTCTTGCAATTATTTTTGGGGCAATTGCCAAAGGAAAAGGTAGTGAAAAAAATAGTGCAATCATTTTAGGAATCGTTGATATTATCTGGTGGATAATCTCTTTGGTAATAGGATTTAAACTTTTCTAGATTACTTATTTTGTCATAAAACACATTCCTTTAATATGAATAAGTGACTGGCGTGCACATCACAAAAGAGCTAAAGCTAAGCAATAAAGCATAGGCTTAAAAAACAATCAAGTCCTTGATGCGGATTCCCGTATTATTTCTGTCGGTATCTTACCCTGCCAGACTTAATCATTTCATTCACTGAAGGCTGAGACCTCATAGTCTTAACACTCTTCTCAAGGCTGTCAAAACGTGTAATAATCTCTTCCTCCAGACCGTCCATTCTCTTAGTCAGTTCTTGGTATAACGGGCTTTTCCTTAACATTTCCTTCTGGTCTGTGTTCTCAACATATATATTCATGCTTATACCTCCTTATTTCTCTAATAGCTTTCTTATCTCTCGCAACTCCAAGATAATAATGGCTTGCAATTTTATATCAGTATTCCATTCTACAAAATCCAGGTTCTGAACTTCTTGTCTCAAATCAATCAAATCTTGTTTTTCCATTTTATATCACCTTTATCCATTCTTCATATGGTAGTAATCACCGAAACCTTGTCCCAGCGTTCTTATCAGAGCGTATGTCACGACCTTACAAAAACGCTTGTTCTCGGGGTTGACACAACTAACCTCAGAGCTACACTTGGGGCAAACAGCTTCAAGACTAAACCATCCAGCCTCGCCCTCAGGACTAACAGTCTCACGAACGTGAGTAACTGGATTCATAGCTTTACACTTAAAGCAAGGCAGACAAGGCAATCCCTCGCCCAGACCAGCTTTTCTTAAAACTCGGGCTTCAGCATTTATCAGCTCTTGCTTCTTTCGCTGCTCTTCCTTCTCAGCAGTGTGGACTTCATATTGAAGTCTGGTGATGTTACTGTCTAATTCATCACGCTTTCTTTTCTCTTCCATTAATTTATTTTTCTCAACTCTTAACTCTTTTATCTTGTCTTCTGTCATATTATTTTCCTCCGACTAAAAACGACCGTTTTTAGTCAATGTTTCTTTCCTCATAATTGTTTATAAAAGGCATAAGCCCCCCTTTATTACCTCATCAAGTTTCTCAAGCTCGTCCCAGTCATAGCTGGATTGCTGACTTCCATTATTCCGAAGACCATCGGAGGTCTCTTCTCATAACTCAGGGCTAATGCAATAGCTATCACGATGTCATCGTGGAAGCCACTAGGGGCGTTATAGTGCACTTTACCAGATACTTCACTATATTCGTAGCTGAAGATTTTAAGCTCGTTAATAAGCTCAGGAATGCTCGGAAAGCTAATCTCTTCATTCTCCAGACTTATGATGAGGTTTTCAATGAGTGTCCTCTTGATTTCGTTACTCTTGATTCTAAAGCCCCGAGCGTTCACTCTCATCCTCACTAAATCGTCAAAGACGCTGTCACCAACTCCCGTGCTGTCTACGATACAGACTGGATTATTGTATTTATTAGCAACATTCAAAATTTTTGTTTTCTGCAAGCCCCAGTCAATCTGGTTAAATCGGTCAAAAAATACTAAGTGCAAATGACCCTCCTCTTGCTTCAAGACCACAATAACAGTAAAATCTTGAAACTTACCTAAGTCAACACCCATAATGTAGCGTGTGTTCTCTTTCCAGCCTTCAAGCTCTCCCTTAACGCAAGCATCAACATTCCGAAACACTGCTCCACTGTCACTGACAAACTCTGCAAGAAATTCTTGTCTGAATGTCAGCTCTGGCAAGGTTCTCTTGGTTTCATCAATCTCAGATTGCTCAAGATAAGGATTGGTGTTGCTCGGGAATTGCCAGCTCTCATAATCCTTCTCAAACGGGTCTTGCCCTCTAATGAACATCTGCTGAAACCAATTCATCCCTTGAGGAGTGCTTATGAGAAGAACGTCTCCTAGAGTATCGGTGAGCGTGGGTCTTAGAGCTTCTTGCCAGACACTCTCTTGAACCCTCGCTGCTTCATCAATTATTAAAAACGAAATTCCTTCGCCGATAAGGCTCACGGGATTGTCAGCACTTTTACACTCAAGAATAGAACCATTGACTAGCTCTATTCTCATTTCATTCTCACTGCTCTTTTTTATCCAGTGGGGGAGATATTTGTGAAAACCCCAGAAGACCTCACGAAAAACTTTCTCCGTGAGGTCATAAGTAGGGGCGACAAGCCAGCATCTTTGGTTAGGAATAATTAACCTAGCCATAGCCTCCCTTGAGGCAAGGAGGCTCTTGCCCCACCTACGACCAGCACAAATAATCCTAAATCTTGCCTTAGAGTCGTGAACGGCTTGCTGGCTAGCGTGAGGAGTGTAATCCACGCTCTTGAAAAACTCATTCTTGTTAATGGTCTTGGACATCTTTATCCTCCGAGAACCATTTTTCAAGGTCAGCCCGCAGCTCACCGCCCAAATTGACATTTAGATTCTTCGTGCCATGTATGGTCTTGTGCGCCTCGCAGTAGAGGCGTGCGAGTTCAATTCTCAGCTTGGGACTCAGACTGCCCCAGTCCTTCCCAATACGTTCCACAAGGTCAAATATCTTGTAAGCACTCGTCTCAGGGCTCTTAGCAAGTTCCATGACCATTAGACTGAACTTTCGTGCATATCTCCCGTGCTTCAAGTTCTTCGTGACATTAGCCAAAGTTTTCTTCTCAGACTTTGCCAATCCTCCCTTTCTTTGAATAATTCTTGCTTCCTCTCTGCTTCTCTTATTCAAAGGAACTAAGTTCTGATTGTTCATTCTTTGAAGTATTGCTTGTTACGAGCAAAACTACCTCTCACCAATTTTTCGTAATCCAGTATTTTATCCATGTCTTGAACGCTGTGCTCTTTGCTGACTGTTTCCAACTCTGCAATGCCGTTTGAATGGTCAACTTCAATCCTGTCACTTGCATAACGAACCCCGAACTGCTCAAAAACTTCAGCCAAAGGATGACGCTGAAGAGCCAAATGATTAATAGTCACAGAACAAACCTCGTATTCGTTTATCTTAAGTCCCTCAAACATCTGCTCAAGATAACTTTTCAAAGGCAGGATAAACTTTTCGTAAGCCTCAACATAAATCTCAGCAATATCATCACCAAAAACATCAGGAAGATAAAAAACAATCTTCAAAGGAGAATAAAACAAAACAACACAATCCTTAAACTCAACCCTAAAACCCCGATGCTTAGGGCTATTGCTAATCTTCACATACTTATCCCTAACCATCCCAAAACCAGCATAAGCCTCAGCAAGAACAAACTCACCAAAAATCTTATGACCCCTCAAACGCTTCGTATTGTTAAGATGCCCCTTCAATTTTTGGAATACTGCTCTTCCATCAGGGGTTAGAAAATTCATATCAGTAAGTAGTCCCTTCTTTCTTAGCTGTTTAACAGCATAGTTTATCGTCGTCAAAGGCTTTTTGAGTGTGTTGGAAATGTCTTTTTGGCGTAAGAGATTGGCTTCATCAGTGAAGCCTCTGACCAGCAAGATTTTTGCTTGAAGTTCTGATAATCCTCCCATACAAATACGAAAATCGTTACGAGTAGTCATTTCATAATCACTCCTTCACACTCACTATGTTCTTCTTATTAATCCGAAAAGCAGTATTATCTTCAGTGGTAATATACAGAAACAGAGAGTCTTCTGAGGTTATTGTGCCAAAAATTATCTTAAGTCTTTCGTGCTCATCTTCTTGATAGATTATCTTCGCCATTTTCGTTTACTCGCATAACTTTTTCTTTTTCCTCTTCGCTCTGAAAATAAAATTGCCTAATCAAACGAATTTCTTCAGGTAATTTCTGCTCTAATTCAAGGGGCAGTTTTTGCATCATTAATCCTCTCCTTATATGGTTTGATTAGCAGGCAACCGTTATCTGTTATTGTCATTTCAACAGTGTCCTTTGGTTGTAGTCCCTGCTGCTCAATCCAATACTTCGGCACGGACAGCATTGTAGTATAACCATACTTCAACAGTTTTCTTTGAATAACCATATGCACTTGAGAATTAGCTCGGTTTATATACCAAAACATAATTCTATTTTAAATTCCATATGCGATATGGCTTTTGCATATGGAAAGATTTATATAATAGCTTACATTTCAATACAGATTATGACTAAGAATAAGGAAAAATTATCATTTGGTTTTGACTCTCACTTTCCTGCTCTTGAAAGGGCTTTAATACGAGCTATGCTCAACTTCAAGCTTTCAAAGGACTTTGACCCAAAAAAAGACTCTTGGAACAAATATTCTTGGCACTTTACATCTGATATTCGGAAATCTGCAAAGGACTTTACTTCCCAGCGTGAAAACTTAAATAATTATATGAAGAAGTTGATGAAAAAGGATGTTGTTGAAGAAAGAAAAAAACAACCTTTTAAAGATTACAGAGGCAGGGAACACTTTATGAATAAATACAGACTAAAGACTGATTTAAACACATTTAAAATATTGCAGATTGAAGACATTATAACAAAGCAATCATTGAACATAGCGATTTCAAGTTATTTCTGTTTACTTCAGGAGAAATATGGAAAAAATGACTTGATTGATGTTTGTGAAGAGATACATCAGCAAATGCTTAAAAAAATTCATGAACACATAGAAGAAGAACAAAGAAAGTGCAGTCTTATTCATACTTACGCAACAGATGTTCATAGAACAATTATTAAAATATTGGAGGCGAAATGAAAGCCTAAGAAATAAGCAGTTTTAACGCACCGATAGCACTCCACAAGTATAAAATGCGGTCGGCGCATGGAAGCGCATGCAACTCTAGGGTATGTGCGCTACAAGAAACTATAGATTCAACTTAATTTTCTAAGAGTTTTTTAAACTAAATTCTCTTACTACCCGATGAGATTTAGAAATAGTTATAAACACCTATGGCAATTTAAAAATAGAATATGCTGAAACATGAATTTTGGGAAGATTGGAAAAGAAAAACCAAGTTAGAAGAAGCGGCCATAAGATCATACAAGGCAGGCAAGAAAATCATTCTTGAGAAAATTCCTGAAGATGAGGTAATCTCGATTTATGTGAGAGGAAGTTTTGCACGAAGAGAATTGGATAAACAAAGCGATATAGATTTTGTGGTGATTTTAAACACAAGCAATTACCTTAAAAGACTCAAAAAACTTAATGAGGCATACAAAAGCGAATTTTACCCGGAAATTGAAATTAAGGGTTACTCTTGGTGGGAGTTAAAAACAGGGAGAAGATCTAAGAACAGTGTGAGTGCGACTCCTCCGTATATAACCACGAAACATCTTCCTAAATTTAAGTTAATTTATGGTAAAGATTTGTCTAAAACTAAGTTCTTCTCCATGACAGATATAGAAGATTTAAAAGGATTATTAAATACCTTTAGGAATATTTTTTTGTTCCAGTACAAAGAAAAGAAAATGGAGTTTAGAGATTTGGTAAAGCAAACATTCTGGCTAGCGGAATTGGAACAAAAAGTCAAGGGCGAAAATCCGCCACACGGCTGGAAAAAACTTGAGAAGTCTATCAAATACGAGAAACACATAGTTCATGACGCGTTAAAATATAGACTAAAACCAGTCAAAGACAAAAAAGAAAGATCAGAATACGTCAATAAATTGAAACGATACCTTGAAAAATTGGATAAGTTAGCTTAAGACTACAAGTCATTGGGCCTTTTTAGCGCATTCAACTCTGAGGTGGTGTGTGCGGTCGGCGCATGTTCTTTTTCTACCAGCTTAACAAAAAAGTTTTTAAACCTGTTATAACCACAAAAGACAATAAGCTAAATTGTGGGCCCATAGCTTAGCCTGGCTGGAGCACCGGTCTTATAAGACCGTGTTTCGAACAACACGAATTAGGGTAGCCGGGGGTCCGGGGTTCAAACAAGGTCACGGTCGTTCGTTGCTTTCAACGGCAAGCCTTATGAAAGTCCCTGTGGGCCCATACGCCCCGATGGTGTAGTCCGGTCCAAGGGAAACAAGGTTGTTTCCTTGGTTTCCTTGCGGGAACAATCATCTCGGATTTTCGAGGATTCGAAGATCAAAGCGATGAGCGGATGTTCCAAAGTCCGAAAACATCCGAGGACACGGGTTCAAATCCCGTTCGGGGCATCGAGTGAAACGAGATGCAACGGACAGCTCAGAAATTTACTTTTGAATTTCTGCATGCCGTTCGGGGCACTTTTATTTTCAAAATTTTAAAAAGATTTATAAAAGAAAATAAAACTCAGTGTTAAAAACATGAAGCGTAGCAGCCGTCGTTGGAAGAAGAAGGGACAGATGCGCTGGAAGTGGCAGCGCAAGAGAATGAAAAGAGAGAAGAGGAAAAGAAAGGCTAACCAGTAAATTAGAAGAAGTTATTTATTCTTTGTTTCTTTGAGTTGTCTTTGCTTTTGCTTTTATATTCAAGCTTGTATGTTTAAATTGAATTTTTTCCTTATCTCAAAGATTTTTTTGATTGTAGCGCTCTCTCCAGCCATAATTATTTTTTCACATTCTTCCTTGCCAGGCAGAAGTTTATAGCCTGGGACTGGCGGCTCAATAAGAACATAATTCCTTTCAGCTATTGTCTTTAGTCTCAGCCTGATTAGCTCCTCCATAGCTGCTCTGCCACTGGTTTCCAGGAGCTTGCTTAGGCTGGGCGGCTTTCCCTTTTTCAAAGGTTCATAAGGATCAACGTTGATTATGACGTATTTCTTTATCTTCTTTGGAAGTATGGAGAAAGGAGCATTATCAAGCACTCCTCCGTCAACATAATAATCTTCATGAATAATGAGCGGAGCAAATATGCCAGGCACCGCAATGCTTGCTCTGATTGCCCTGAAAAGCTCGCCTGATGAGAACACTACCTCCTTGCCAGTGCTTAAATTGGTGGCGTTGATAAATAAGGGAATCTTCAGCTCTTCAAAACTCTTTACACTCATAAATTTCTCTAATGATTTCTTTAGCTTGTCTGTTTTTGAAATCCCCAGCCTGGATATTGAGAAGTTAAGGAAATGGTGCAGCTTTCTTTTAGTCACAAACTCCTCTATCTCCAAGGGCGTCTTGCCAGCAGCATAGCATGCTCCTATAATACTTCCAATGCTGCAGCCGGCAATTGCCCTGAACTTGATGTTCAGGCTATCAAGCACTTTCAAGGCGCCAATATGAGCGAAGCCGTTAGTTCCTCCGCCACTGAGCACAAGCCCTATTTTTTGCATTCTTGAATCATATTACTCATTTAAGGTGATTATAAATCTTTCTACTCTCTTTTCAAAATATGCCAAAACGAAAAATTTTAATAGCAAAATTCCTTTCAAGGAATTTTGAACCCCAAAATCCAAGATTTTTGGGAAACCGAAAAGCTTATAAATACTCTATAACTCACTGGAAACACGCATTTTTAGGCGAGGATCTAAACACTGATTCTCTACAAACGATCAGCGCCACAGCTATGCAAAATCAAGGCATCATGACGAGAATCATGGTGAAGCATCTTTTGCATCAGCACTATTCAATAGTTTGCGTCATGCTTGAACTAACTATTCAAGTATACTGGTAGGAGAAAGAATCCTGTCTAGCAGAATTCTGATAAAGTTTCTTATTAAAGTTTTAGCCGAATAATCGAATAATCAGTTCCCGTTGATCCTGCGGGAGATTGCTGCTATTGGGATCCGATTAAGCCATGCAAGTCATCCAGCAATGGAGGCATAAGGCTCAGTAACACGTCGGTAACCTGCCCTATGGTCGGGGATAGCTTCGCGAAAGTGAGGGTAATACCTGATAGGGAATAAGCCCTGGAATGGGCTCTTCCTGAAACTCGTGCCGTAGGATGGACTGGCGGCGGATTAGGCTGTTGGCGGTGTAATGCACGCAAAAGCTAACCCTTTATGGGTTGTAAGCTGGCGCTTACAAGACCACCAAACCTAGGATCCGTACGGGCCATGAGAGTGGGAGCCCGGAGAGGGACACTGAGATACTGGTCCCAGCCCCACGGGGTGCAGCAGGCGCGAAACCTTTCCAATGCACGCAAGTGTGAGAAGGGGATCCCAAGTGCTCAACATAGTTGGGCTTTTGCCATGTGTAAAAAGCTTGGCGAATAAGGGGTGGGCAAGACTGGTGCCAGCCGCCGCGGTAACCCCAGCGCCCCAAGTGGAGATCACGATTATTGGGTCTAAAGCGTTCGTAGCAGGTCTTGTGAATCCTTTGTGAAATCGGCAGGCTTAACCTGTCGGCGCGCAGAGGACACTACAAGACTCGGGACCGGAAGAGGCCAAAAGTATTCCTTGGGTACCGGTAAAATGGGTTAATCCAAGGAGGACTACCAATGGCGAAGGCATTTGGCCAGGACGGGTCCGACTGTGAGGAACGAAAGCTAGGGGAGCAAAACGGATTAGATTCATCTTTTGCCGAAAAGCTGAATCAAAAGCATGCGATGCGGGATGTTCGCTGCGCGAAATCCCGCGGAACGATTCATTACTTTTGCTGATAAAAAAATACTGTAGTGGCTCGAAATGTTTTTGATGTTATGGGCATAAAGGTGCTAATTACCCGAGTAGTCCTAGCTGTAAACGCTGCGAGCAAGGTATTGCGCACCCCACGAGGATGCGCAGTGTCGAAGAGAAGTCGTTAAGCTCGCCACCAGGGAAGTACGGTCGCAAGGCTGAAACTTTAAGGAATTGGCGGGGAGACACCACAAGGGGTGCGGCGTGCGGTTCAATCTAACTCAACGCAGAGAATCTCACTAGGGCCGACGGCAGAATGAAGGTCATGCTGAAGACATTACCTGACAAGCCGAGAGGTAGTGCATGGCCGTCGCCAGCTCGTGCTGTGAAGCGTCCAGTTAAGTCTGGCAACGAGCGAGACCTGTACCCTCTATTGCTAACAACATCCACGGATGGATTGAGCACTTTGAGGGGACTGCCCTGGAAACAGGGAGGAAGGTGCAGGCTACGGTAGGTCTGTATGCTCCGAATGCTCTAGGCTACACGCGCGCAACAATGGTAGGGACAATGGGATGCCACCCCGAAAGGGGGAGCTAAACCTCTAAACCCTATCCTAGTTCAGATCGAGGCTTGTAACTCAGTCTCGTGACGATGGAATCCCTAGTAATCGGATTTTATCATAGTCCGGTGAATATGTCCCTGTCTCTTGCACACACCGCCCGTCAAACCAATCGAGCAGGGTTTAGGTGAAACACAACTTTCTTGGTTGTGTTGAACCTGAGTTCAGTGAGATGGGTTAAGTCGTCACAAGGTCACCGTAGGGGAACCTGCGGTGGGATCACCTCCTATAATTTTTTATATCAATATCAGAAAGCGTTAGACTAATTCTTCTCCTACCACATTATTTTTTTGTAATTCAAAGGAGCAAAGGGGATTTATACCCACGGCATGGGCTCTTAGCTCAGTAGTAGAGCACCACCCTTGCAAGGTGGGGGCCGCGGGTGCGAAAGAGTTTTTGCAACAAACAAAGACTTCGTATGTCCCGCAGAGTCCATATCATTTTTTTTTATAACCAAATTTTTTTAATCATGACCGAATTATGCTTAACTTATCATTACTTACCATTATCAGCTCGGCAACTAAGACTTGCTGGGCGAGAAAGCTCAGAACACGAGAAGACAGGTTAATTCCTGTCGAATACTCATTTACTCATGTTTAATGAAGGCTGTTCATAGGAAATTATTGGTCTTTGCAACACAGAGATAAGTCTCTGAAATGATTGCTAAGTTCTGAGAGAAAATACTCTACTAGGAGGATAGCTTGGCTCAAGACGGCGAAGAAGGACGTGGCAAGCCACGAAAAGCCTTGGCGACCCGCACGCAGGGGTTGAACCAGGGATTTCTGAATGCGACTTCGTCTTTGAAGCCGAAAGGCTAGTTATACGCAGGGAATTGAAACATCTTAGTACCTGCAGGAAGAGAAACTAAACAAAGGATGCTGTTATTAGCAGAGAGCGAAAGCAGCACAGGGCAATCTGAACCTTTCATTGAAAAATGAGATGGGATGTGGATTTGTAAGACTGTCTTTTAGACCTTACTCTGATGACTTAAAGTCTTCTGGAAAGAAGTACCATAGAGGGTGATAGTCCCGTAGAGGAAGTCAGAGAGGCGTGGCAGTATCTTGAGTAGCACCTACTGGATTCTAGGTGTGAAGCTAGGAGGCATCAACTCCTAACCCTAAACACGTTTTGAGTCCGATAGCGAACCAGTACCGTGAGGGAAAGCTGAAAAGAACTCTTGACAGAGAGTCAAATAGAACTTGAAACCTAGTAGATACGGCGGGATACGCAGCTTCGGCTGTGTATCGTGCGTTTCGAATAACGAGCCAGGGAGTTTGTCTGAGTGGCAAGGATAACCATTAATCAATGGGCATCCAAAGCGAAAGCAATATCCCGCAGCATGCGAGGGGAGAGGTGTGAAAGCGCCTTTAGTCACTCGGACCAGACCCGAAGCCGGACGAACTACACCTGGGTAAGGTGAAGCCCTTCTAAAGAAGGGTGGAGGCCTGCAGAGGTTCTACGTACAAGTGTTCTTCTAACTTGGGTGTAGGGGTAAAAAGCCAATCGAGTTCGGCGATAGCTGGTTCCTACCGAAGTTGGCCGCAGTCAAGCCCTGAGCGAGGTTGCCTGGGAGGTAGAGCTACGGATTTAGGATTTAGGCCGCGAAAGTGGTCGGTTCTTTGTCCAACTCCGAAGTCCCATGCACTATAGACCTCAGGAGACGGCGCATCGTCGTAAGGGTGATGCGCGAGAGGGGAACAACCCAGACAGTGGTTAAGGTCCCTAAGAATTGGTTAAGTGTGAAAGGGTGAAGGTTGTTCATAACCAAAGACAGCGAGGAGGTTGGCTTAGAAGCAGCCACCCTTTAAAAAGTGCGTAACAGCTTACTCTTCGAGGTTATGAGCGCCCAAGATGGACGGGGCTAAACCAGTCACCGAGACCACTGGCGCCCGAGAGGGTTGCGATAGGTAGGCGTCCTGCTAGAGCAGAAGCTTCTCCGAGAGGAGGGGTTGATCTGGCAGGAATGAGAATCCTGGTAATAGTAAGAACTTAGCACTGTGAGAATCAGTGTCGCTGAAAGGGCAAGGGTTCCTTGGCAATGCAGATCAGCCAAGGGTAAGTTAGTCCTAACTCAGCTCATAACTTGAGCTAGTAGAGGAAAGGGAAACAGGTTAATATTCCTGTACCATAAGGGTATGCGCGGCAACGCAAGCCTTGTTCCTGACGCTTCTGGTTAGGCTGACAATCCTCGTCGGGATTGTTAATAAGAGCAGGTCAGGGGAGTATCGTAATGATGAGAACCTGGGCAACTCTTAGAACAGCGGTACTTAAGTATCGTTCAGCTAATACCTGGAGCCCTTGAAAAGGGAACAGGGAAAAATCCTTTATGTCTATACCCAGCACCGGCACAGGTGCCCCTGGGTGAGAAGCCCACGGCGAGAAGGGACAATCTGGTTGAGGGAATTCGGCAAAATAGCCCCAAGCCTTCGGTCTAAGGGGTCCCTACACTTGTGTTCATCAGAATGCGAGTGTAAGGCACAGTAACAAAGGAGGTCCGACTGTTTAACAAAAACTTAACCAACTGCCAACCCGTAAGGGCTAGAATAGTTGGTGACGTCTGCCCAGTGCCTGTATCTGAAAATCCCTTCCAAGGGAACGAAGGACAGGTAAACGGCGGGAGTAACTATAACTCTCTTAAGGTAGCGAAATGCCTTGCCGTTTGATTGACGGCCTGCATGAATGGCGTAACGAGATCTCCACTGTCCCCAACCGGAACCCTCTGAAAATTTTGTTCTGGTGCAAAGACCAGAGACTTCCAGTGGGAAGCGAAGACCCCGTGAAACTTTACTGTAGCCTGTTGCTGCAACGTGAGACCGGGTGTATAGAGTAAGTAGGAGTTGTTTGAGGCCTGCATGCAAGTGCAGGTTTAGACGTCGATGTAACACTACTCACCTGGTTTTACGCTGCTAACAAACCCTTGCGGTTTGGACACCGGCAGGTGGACAGTTTGGCTGGGGTGGCACGCCGCTGAAAAGATATGAGCAATAGCTTGCTGAAAAAAGCTCGCCTATGCTCGCTTTATATCAGTGGCGCCCCAAGGTTGGCTCAGTCGGGTCAGAAATCCGATGTAGAGTGTAAGGGCAAAAGCCAGCCTGACTGGTATTTGAATAAGAAGAATACCAGAAACGAAAGTTGGGCCTAACGAACGGCCGCTCCTCCTTGAATGGGGGGCGGTCCCGACCGAAAAGTTACTCCGGGGATAACAGAGTTGTCGCGCCCGAGAGCTCCTATCGACGGCGCGGTTTGCTACATAGATGTCGGCTCTTCCTATCCTGGCCGTGCAGAAGCGGCCAAGGGTGAGGGTGTTCACCTATCAAAAGGGATCGTGAGCTGGGTTCAGAACGCTGCGAGGCAGTTTGTTTGATATCTACTGGAAGTGTTGAGTGTCTGAGAGGAAGGGACCTTTAGTACGAGAGGAACGAGGGCCCGAAGCCACTGGTCGACCGGTTATCCGACAGGGTAGGCCGGGCAGCTACGCTTTACATGGATAAATACTGAAAGCATCTAAGTATGAAGCCATCCTTGAAAAGAGACGCTCATGGACGCCAATAGAAGATTGGGTTGATAGAGCTGGTGTGTAAGCACTAAGGTAACGAGGTGTTCAGCATGCAGCCACTAATAAGTCCAATCTCTCATTTAACAATCAATTCAGAGAATTGGCTCTGAGAAACAAAGACTAGTATCTCCTATGAACAGCTATCATTAATTTATTTCTAATATTATTATTATTTCTACTCCCATTATTTTTTGACACAGCTTTTTTTCGTAAGTTTTAAATAATCATCTAAGCAGAGGAATACTTAATGGCTAAATTCGGAGAATATGACTTGTTCCCAGCTCCTCTGAAGCTTCGCTATAAGGGCTACTTTGACTGGGGCGGCTTGTACAGGCTTATATGGCAGTGGTTTTTGAAGAGGCAGTTCAGGGTTCATGAGAAGCGTTACAAGGACAAAATAGACACTGCCCTAGGCAATGAGCTGGAAGTGGATGTGTGGGGGGAAAAGGAAATCACAGAGTACTACAAGTACCGAGCAGATGTTCATTATCACCTCTGGGAATCCAGAGAGGTGCCTGTTATGGAGAACGGCAAGCAAGTGATGAGGATGCAGGGAAGGATTGAGGTCAGGATAGAAGGCTTGGTCATAACTGACTGGCAGGGAAGATACAAAGAGGATAACACTGTTCACAAATTAATGAAGATGTTCCTTAACAAGGTAGTCTTAAAGAATGAGATTGAAATAAAACACATAGACCCCTTTGACAAGGACCTGCACAGGCTTGAGGCAGAAATAAAAAAGTTTTTAAAAATAGAAGCAGATGCTAGTGGAGTAGGCTAAAAAAAGAGGTTTTTGATGGCTGAGAAGAAGATTGTTTACCAGGACAAGTTCATCGCGTTCGAGGGCTTGTTCAACCTGAAAGACTTGTTCAGGACCATTGTGAAATGGTTTAATGAGCGCGGCTACGATATGTTCGAGAACAAGAACTACGAGGAAGTATATGAGGACGGCAAGAAAATAATCTTTGAGCTAATCCCTTACAAGAAGGTTAGCGATTATTACAAGCTCGAGATAAGAATCTTCGTGGTGTTCGAGAACCTTAAAGAAGTGGATGTTGAGCTTCACGGAGTAAAGCAGAGGCTTCTAAAAGGCAGCGCAAACTTCACCTTTGACGCAATACTCGTAACTGATTATGAAGGGAGATGGGAGACTCGGCCTGCTTATTACTTTTACAGGGCATTGATTGACAAGTTCATCTACAAGTCCTATACTGACAGGTACGAGGCAGAATTGGTCAAGGATGCCAAGGAAGTCCAAGAAGAAATCAAGGCTTACCTTAACATGTTCAGGTATGTTGTGTGAAAGTTCTGAAGAAATAAAATGGGATTATTCGCTAATCTAAGAAAGCCTTGGCTTAGAAAAGGCTACAGGTCAGTTACTTTTAGGATGAAAGTAAACTATATCCTCAGGCATCTCGGCAGGTATGACCTTGGAAAGATTTATGTAAATTCGAATTGGCAAGACGCTAAGGAAGGAAAGGTGCTAGAGCAGTTAGATTCCGGCAGATCACCCTTATCAATCCCGCCAATAAAATTGGTTCTTCATAACAAGAAAGAGGAGTTCAGAGTCGAAGACGGCATCTCCAGGCTGAGAGCCTTCAGGAAGAGACGGATTAAGTATATATACGCAACTGTCCGAATAGGCAGCTGGTGAATCCTTAAAAGATAAACATTTAAAAACAATTAAATCGTTCTTATAAGTTATTGCCACGGTCGCATATAATCAGAAACAAATGTTTCTGGATATGCAACCTTAGGCAAACAAGTTTGCCACGGTCGCATACAACAAAATTCGCTTCGCTAGAATTTTGAGCATGCTACGTGTCATTACATGCCACGGTCGCATAATTCGGTAGTGCGCCAGCCTTGAGGCATTAAGCTGGAAAGCTGGTTCCGCAAGGAATTCTCGGTTCAAATCCGGGCCGTGGCGCTTCTTATTCATAGAGAATTCGGATAATCTTTCGTCAGCTTCCACCTCTCTCCTCGTCAGATTCTTTTGTGGAAGCCTCTTAATTTTTTTCGTAATCTTTATAAATAAACGGATTTTCTCAGGATAATCAGTCATTCGCCCGGACGAATTTGCTTCGTCTCACTACCTTGCGTAGGAGGGCTTTGTTATTTGCGTGATTCATCATGGATAAAAATTCAGTATTAAAGACTTTGGAGCAATTGAAGAAGGAAGCCTCGCAGAGGAAGTTCAAGCAGTCGATAGACTTAATTATTGCTTTGAAGGATCTTGACTTTAAGAAGACTGAGCAGCAGGTTGAGTTCTTTGCTTCTATTCCTAATTCTACTGGGAAGAAGATTAAAATATGCGCGCTTATTGGTCCTGAGCTCAGGGATGATGCAAGCAAGGTTTTTGATTTAGTTATCTTGCAGGATGATTTCAGCAAGTATGACAAGGCCAAGGCCAAAAAGCTGGCTAAGCAGTTTGATTTCTTTGTTGCCCAGGCTAATATCATGAACAAGGTGGCTGGCGCTTTCGGAAGATATTTGGGTGTTAGGGGCAAGATGCCTAATCCTAAGGCTGGCTGCGTTGTCCCGCCCAAAGGAGCTAACCTGAAAGCCTTGTATGATAAGCTTCAGAAGACTGTGAAGATCAGCGCAAGAAAAATTCCTGTAGTACAATTAAGAGTAGGGACAGAGGAGATGCCAGCAGAGCAAGTGGCTGATAACGTCTTGTTCATTTATGACCAGTTAATCCATCACCTGCCCATGGAGAGGCAGAACGTCAGGAATGCTTACCTTAAGCTCACCATGAGCAAGCCTGTGAGCTTGGAGAAATAATGGTTGAATACAAAAATCAGAGATTTTTGAATCTCCAAAATTTCACGGAGGCGAAATTTTGGTAGATGTAACAATAACTTCGGAAGGAGAAAAAAAGCCAGTCAAGAGCCCTGGCAAGAGGGCTGTGCCTGAGCGCAACAAGCAGGCTGTTAAGCAGCTGGTAGAGCTTATTGATAAGAGCCTGCTCATAGGCATGGTTAACATGGAGAACCTGCCTGCAAAGCAGCTCAGGAACATGAGAAGCCAGTTAAGAGGAAAAGTGTTGCTCTTAATGACTAAGAAGAGGTTTATAAGACTGGCTTTGGAGCAGAGCAAGAAACAGAACATCAAGGGATTAGAGAAGCACATCAAGGGAATGCCTGCTTTATTATTCACATCTGAGAATCCTTTTGCTCTTTTCAAGTTGTTGAAGAAGAACAAGTCAAGCGCTCCCATAAGGCCAGGCCAGAAAGCTCCAAGGAACATAACTGTGAGCGCAGGCCCAACCAGCTTTGCTCCTGGACCAATAATCGGAGAATTAGGAAGCTTCAAGATAAAAGCAGGCATAGAAGCAGGCAAAGTGGTTATAAAAGATGATGCTGTTGTTGCCAAGGAAGGAGACGTGGTTAATGACAAGCTAGCAGCGCTCCTGACAAGGCTGGGAATTGAGCCAATGGAGATAGGATTAGACCTTGTTGCTGTCTATGAGAACGGAGAGATACTCACAGGAGAAGTGCTTGATATTGACGAGGAAGCCTTCCTTGATAAGCTCAGGCTAGCAGCCAGCGAGGCTTTCAACCTTGCAATCTTCATAGCCTACCCTTCCAAGGACATAATCAGCTTGTTAATTGGCAAGGCTCATAACGATGCCTTTGCATTGTCAACACAAGCAAAGATATTATCAGCACAAGCAAAGATTGATGCAGGCGAAGCAAAGGAAGAAGCTAATAATTAACCAAAAACGGAGGTAACAAAAGCTGATGCTTTTGGGACCCCAAAAATTTAAAATAAATTTTTGGAGGAGAACTAAGATGGAATACATATACGCGGCAATGCTTTTGCACAAAGCAGGACAAAAAATTGATGAAGGCTCTGTTAAGAAAGTGCTTGAATCAGCCGGCTTAAAAGCTGACGATGCAAGAACCAGGGCTTTGATTGCTGCTCTTGAAGGCGTTAATATTGACGAAGCCATTAAGACAGCAGCAGTTGCTCCAGCAGCCGCAGCTCCTGCAGCACAAGCAGGAGAGGCCAAGAAGGAAGAGAAGAAGAAGGAAGAGGAAAAGCCTTCAGCAGAGGAAGCAGCTGCAGGACTAGGAGCCTTGTTCGGCTAAAATTTTTTTATTTTTAAACGATGAGCCGAACACTTATCAACAAAATAGTGGAATGTAAGGATGTTGGATTACAAAAAGAATTTTTGGAAGTGCTCAAAAGCTTTGCTTTTGGCACCAGGAAACGAGTTTCCTTTGCTTCAAAATTTCACCGACTATGAGGAGGCGAAATTTTGTTAGACGAACAGGAAATAAAAGAACTATTAGAGGATTTGAAAAGGACAGAGAAAGAAGTTCTTGAGCTACGCAAGAAGCTCAACATTATCAACAAGCACAAGGAAGAGCTCTACAATAAGATAGAAGGCTTTGGCAAAGACATCAAAAGCAGGATTAAGGAGCTCACTGGTTCTAAGGAGCAAAGGAACCTGCTCACCCAGGAAGTTAAGGAGAAGAAAAAGCTAAGGGACGAGCTCAACTCCCAGGTTAACAAGGAAGTGGCTCTTATCAAGCAGATGAAGGACGAATATGAAAGCCTCAAGAAAGACATGAGAGTGAAGAATGACCCTTCTGAGCTCCGAAGACAGATAGACGGCATGGAGTTCAAGATACAGACCGAGCCCATGAGCTTTGAGAAAGAGCAGAAGATTACAAAGCAGATAAAGGACTTGAGGAAGAAGTACAAGGAAGTGAAAGTCCTGACTGACAAGACAGACGCCCTGAAGAAAAAGTCCAGGGAGATTGACGAGCTCAAGAGAAAGGCTAATGAGGTCCATAAGCAGGTGCAGCAAGAAGCTGCGCAGAGCCAGAACTATCACGAAGCCCTTATTGAGAAGTCCAAGAGCATTGATGAGTTCAGGAAGGAAGAGGAAGGGCTGAGAGCAAAGTTTGACGAACACAAGAAAGAGTTCAACGAGATTAACGAGGAGCTGAAGAAGAAACTCGAAGCCTTGAGAACTATCAAGACCAGGCTCGAGGAAAACAAGATAGAGTTTGAAGAGAGCGTGAAGGAGCACGAGAAGAAGAGCCTGGATGAGAAGAAGAAGGAGATTGACGAGAAGATGAGCACAGGAATGAAGCTAACAACAGAAGACATCCTAGTGCTGCAAAGGCTTGAGCAAGGCAGATAAGATATAACTAAAAGATTTCTCAGAGTTTTACTGGCGATAATCAAAATATAGAATCATAAAATAATTTTAAAAAAAATGGTTTTTAAACTTTCTTGAATGAATGGATGCATTTAACATCTACATACCATGGAGCCATCATACGCGAAAATTGCGCTGTTGGATCAGACATGTTATGCATCACGACTCGTTCACCACAACATACGTATACTCCCATATCTTCGGATAGTTCTGTGCTCTTTAAACCCTCGACATAACCGACAATTTTCGCCCCGGGCTCTCGTTTCATTTCCCCAGACGGGTCAAATCCCTCCATGTATTTATCAATCATAGAGTGAGGACTGTACCCGCCGGAGTATTTTGCTCCTCGGGCTAATGTTATCTCTAGCTTGCTTCCTGGGTGTATGCCCGCGTCCTTTAATTCGTCAAGTGTTACCATTTCCCAAACCTCCTAAAAACCATATTGTAACTATCACGTAATAGTAAAACATTTATAAATCTTTCGCTCGGACAGGGTGATAGCATCATCAGATAACTTTAAAACAAGGCCTATCATACTGAAGGATAAAATGACCCTTTACATGATTGGAATCGGCTTATGGGATGAGAAGGACATCACATTCAAGGGAGCAGAAGCTATTAAGATGTGTAACAAGGTTTTTCTGGAAAATTACACTTCCAAGCTAGGTGTGGGTGTTGACAGGCTGGAAAAGTTCCTTGGCAAAAAGATAATTCTTGCTGACAGGAACATGGTGGAGAAGCATAATTATGAAATTCTTGAGCCTGCAAAACAAGAATGCGTCTCTTTCCTGGTGATAGGCGATGTTTTCGGAGCGACCACACACACAGACCTTTACCTTGCAGCAAAGAAAGAGGGAATTAATGTCGTAGTTATCAACAATGCCTCAATACTCAATGCTGTCGGGATTGTGGGCTTGGAGTTATACAAATTTGGCAAGACAACCTCAATACCTTTTCACAACAAGGACGTTGAGGCTCCTTACAATGTAATCAAACTGAACAAGAAAAACAAGTTGCACACCTTGCTTTTGCTTGACATTGATGCTGAGCACAACAAGTACATGACAATAAAAGAGGCAATTGAGTATCTGCTCAGGGTCGAGGCTAAGAGAAAAGAAAAAGCCTTCACGAAACAAACCAAGTGCATCGGAGTTGCAAGGCTTGGCAGTGACAAGCCCGGGATAGTTTATGGCAAAGCAGAAGAACTGCTCAAGACTGACTTCGGAGAGCCTCCGCACAGCCTTATTGTTCCTGGAGAATTGCACTTTGTAGAGGAAGAAGCGCTGAAGCAATGGAAAAATATATAAATCGCGTCGGGTAGATTATGCTTGTATTATGAATAAAAGAGGTGCATTATTGGGCAATGAGCTAGCTATAATTCTTTCGGGCAAGAAGGCTATGTCTCCTCTAATAGCTACTATCTTGTTAATAGCTTTTGCAGTCGCCCTTGGCACCATGATTATTAGCTGGGGCTCGAACTTTGGAGCTTCTGAGCCAGACTGCTCTAAGATTGTGATGATTGTCAGCCCTTATTTTTGCTATGCTGACAACATGATAAAGATGAGCGTGAAGAACACAGGAGAACCTGTTGAGGCTGTAACCATGAAAGTAGTTGATGACACAGGCATTACAGATAAGCTATTGCCTGATTCAATGCTTAAGCAGAATCAATTCCTTAACAGGGAGATTCCTTTCATTAAGACAGGCAAGGCTTCTGCTGCTCTTATAGCGAGCGTGAAATCAGGCGAGGAAACTGTGCCTTGCGAGAACTCTGCCTTGGAGTTAAAGGATTTGCCAAACTGCCAATAAAAAAAATAATAACAAAATTTTTTAATAAACCCTTCTTATCATTCCTTGTTATGAGGATAAGCCTTGATATTCGCAAGTCACTTGAGGAGAACGCTGCTTCTTATTTTGAGAAGGCCAAGAAGGACAAGAAGAAGATTGAAGGCGCAAAAAGGATTGTTGAGGAGTACAGGAAGAAGCTGAGCGTGCTTGAGGAGGAGAAGGCAGAGAAGAAAGCCGTGATTAAGCCTTTAGTTAAGAAGGAGTGGTATGAGAAGTTCAGATGGTTCATCTCCTCTGACGGCTTCCTGGTGATTGGCGGAAGGGATGCCACGACTAACGAGGTTATTATCAAGAAGTACACTGACAAGGATGACTTGGTGTTTCACACAGAAGCTCCTGGCAGCCCCTTTGTTGTTGTGAAGAGAGAAGGAAAAGCAGGAGACATACCAGCAAACACGCTTGAAGAAGCAGCAATTTTCACAGCAACCTTCTCAAAAGCTTGGAAGCAGGGCATGAGCACTTTGCCTGTTTTCTGCGTCAATCCAGGACAGGTTAGCAAGCAGACAAAAGCAGGAGAATACATAACCAAGGGCGCTTTCATGATTTATGGCGAGAAAGAGTTCTATAACCAAGGCATGAGCTATGCTGTTGGCTTGTACCAAGGCAGGGTGATGGGCGGCCCTCTGAGCGCAGTGAGAAAGCATTGCAAGGTTTTTGTTGAGGTTATTCAGGGAGACGAAAAGCTGAGTGACGTTGCAAAGCAGGTGCAGAGAATGATCGGCGGAGAGCTTGACGATATCATGCGCGTTCTTCCGCCAGGCTGCAAACTCAAGAGCTAAGCACTGATAAAAACTAAGCACCTATCTTAACCTATATCATCTTCTCATCATTCCCATTCCACGGTTTCCTGAGCTTGCATCTTCCAGTAATGCCCTGGGATTAGGGGTGTACCTGTCTATGAGCTCGATAACATAGTAGAATAATGGGAAGAACAGCACAGTGGCTAGTATGTGCTCAAACGAGAAGGGGATGGTGTTATAAAATATTGGCGTGAACATGGCAAACACATAAGTGACTTCTCTTATCCTGCCGATGTACTGAATCACTTTTTTTCCTTTTACGCCGAGTATTATTATGAGTAACCCGTAGCCAAGCACTACTGCTGCAAGGAAGAACCTTGGAGCTATGCTCCAAAAGCCTGTTATTACCCGCTCAGACATTAAGCCTACAGTCTGCCTGAACCAGTCAATGCTGCCCCAGAGCACAATAACAGCATTGGACATTGCATTGCCCATCGAGGTCCCTGTTTTCTCCTGGAAGAACTCTGCGAAGAACCAGCCAAGCCAGACAGGCACAAGAATCCAGAGCATGTCAGCATTCTGGAAAGGTGTAAGGAATATGGTGCTGAACCATAGCCTGAGGAGCTCCCAGATGTACAGCACGAAATTAATGAACCAGCTCATAAGGATGCTTCGTTGCATTATAAGTTTATAAATCTATTTTTTTATAGAGAAGTTTATTTACATTGCAGGAAGAGTGCTTAAGCAAAGACTTAGAACCAGTCGTCGTACAACTCTTCCTCTAACTCCTCTTCCTCGTCTGCTGATAAGAAATCCTTGTACTCCTTTTGGTTTTTCTTTGCCATCTATTACCAAGTAATGTTTTTTGTTTATAAATAGTTTTCGCTTTCCCAAGGCTTTAAGCCTGTTAGAACTTATGCAAAGCTTTTTATATAACCAATATTTTCATGCTAGTACAAGTTTATGGGTGATGATTATGAGAAAGAATATGCTTTTATGCTCTGCTTTCCTAGTGATAGCTTTAATTCTATTAGCAGGTTGCCAGCAGCCAGAAGATGAAGGAACCATAAATCCTTTGTTTAATCAGAGCATGAATGAGCAGCTAGAAAACCTTACTGTGCCTGGCGCTGAGGCTTTTGTAGAGTTCTTTTTCAACTATACGCCAAGGGTAGAGGCCAAGTACGAGATTGCAGAGGATGACGTCTTTATGCTCTCAATGGGAAATTTCACGAGCACAGAGATAAGCTTTTTAGGAGTCATGCTTGGAGACTCTTACGAGGACGTGCTTGGAAGGCTGGGCATTCCTGACGTGCTCTTCATACCTGCTGATGAGAGCTACAAGAACATGGAATACAGGAAGAAGATCGGGATTGGAGATAAAATATCAGGAATCAGCTTTCACCTTGAGAATGACACTGTCACAAGGATTACTGTCAAATCCCCTTTCAAGAAGTACATGCACGGAAACACCAGCATAGGCACTGACAAGGAAATAATCTACTATCTGCTTGACGTGCCTGACTACCAGGACTTTGTTTCTGTGCTAAGAGTATTCCACTACGTGGAGAAAGGAGTGGATGTTTATTTCAAGAACAGGTATGTTGACAGGATTTCCTTCTCTCTGCCAAAGGATTTCAAAGGCGTTGAGTACGTGACTGTTAACAAGCTGGTTAATGAAGGAATCTTTGTCAATATCACAGAGCCAGTGCTGATAGAATAATCTTTATAAACATTTATCTTATTCTTTCTTCTTTATGATATGCTTAGGTATAGAGAGCACAGCCCACACCTTCGGAATCAGTGTTGTTGATGATAAAGGTAAAAAGGTGCTTTCTAACATAATCAATGCTTACAAGACTACAAGCGGAGGATTAATACCTGCGAAGCTTGCAGAGCACCATGTTGAGGTTCTTGATGAGACTTTGAAAAAAGCTCTTGAAAAGGCTAACATAAAAGCAGAGAATATCGACCTTATCGCTTTCAGCCAAGGCCCAGGCATAGGGCATGCTCTTAGGATAGGCGCAGGAGTAGCCAGGAGCCTTGCCTTGCTCCTTAATAAACCGCTCATAGGAGTTAATCACTGCATAGCCCACCTTGAGATTGGGCGTTTCATGACACAAGCCAAAGACCCTGTCTTGCTGTATGTCTCTGGCGCCAATACCCAGGTGATTGCTTATGAAGCAGGCAAGTACCGCGTATTCGGAGAAACACTTGACCTTGGAGTAGGCAATTTTCTGGATAGTTTTGCAAGAGAACTTGAGCTCGGCTTTCCTGGCGGCCCAAAAATTGAGGAATTTGCTAAGAATGGCAAGAGCTACATCAAGCTCCCTTACAGTGTTAAGGGCATGGACATCAGCCTTGGAGGCATGGAGACTAATCTCAAGCAAAAAATAGCTTCCAAGAAGCACTCAAAAGAAGACTTATGCTATAGCTTGCAGGAGACAGTGTTTGCAATGCTTGTCGAAGTGGCTGAGAGAGCCATGGCTCATACTGGTAAGGATGAGCTTTTACTGGGCGGAGGAGTGGCTTGCAACAAGCGCTTGCAAGAGATGTGCAGGATTATGTGTGAGGAAAGAAGAGCCAAGAGCTTTGTGCTTGAGAACCAATTCTTTATTGACAACGCAGCAATGATAGCCATCTGCGGCTTGGAGATGTTCAAGGCAGGCATGCAGATAAAAGCTGAGGAAGCAGACATCCGGCCTTATGAGAGGACAGATGATGTTTCAGTCAAATGGAGATGACGGAAACTCAAAAATATTTAATTTTTGTTGTTGAGGTGAAGTGGCGCTAGGCACTACTTATGATTAAAAAGATTACCCTTAATTAAAAGATTACTCTTGATTAAACAGACCGGTCTCTCTCTTTACTCCTTTCTTTTCAAAACCAAGTATTTTGCAGCTGCATTATACGTGCTGTATGCGAAAATGGTTTCCGGTGCTTTCTCGCCTTTTTCGCGCCTAACCTCATAATATTTTTTTTCACAGTATTCGCTAAGCTCGTTTTCATTTGAGCTGGCGCTGGCCTTAATATATTTAAGCACTTCTGGCCTTGTCTTTAGCCTGCCCGGAAGCTTTTTTCTTGCAGCTTCATAGAATGCGCGGCAGCCTTCAAAGTTTTTCCTTAACAACACTCCTTGGTAGTCTGTGCCGATGTCTGAGTATTTAGCAGCTATTTCCTCCTTAGATGGTATGATGTTTTGGTAATCAGTTCTTAGTCCTGCATGAGCTTTCCTGACAATCTCAGCCAGGCTATTAATTGCTTTTGAGCCGAATCTTTCTGTTGCTGCAGCTCCTTTTTTTAAGAGCCTTTCTGCGCCTTCAATGTCCAGGGTTCCTTCTTTGATTACTTCTTCTCTGAAGCGGTCATATAGGTTTGCGCTTTTCTCCTTAATCATGCCAAAGCCTTTCTTGACAGCGTCTGCTCCGCGTTGAGCTTCAGGACTTGAGATTATTCTTTTACCAGCTTCAGCAACTTCATCAAGAACAGTTGCGACTTGACCAATCCTGCCTTGTTTTTTTTCTATCCTGTCACTTATGTTAGCGGCTGTCTTGTAAACTTTTTCCTTTCCTCGGACCATTTTTTCCCTGGCCTTATCTTTGAACTCTTCAACTTTATCTGTGATTGACATTGGGCATCACCTTTTTGAATGTTTAAATTTGCATTGGCTTTATGCGCAAAACCTTTTTTTCTCATCAGGGAAATGCGTATGGAGTTATAAACATTTCGTGTCTTGGAAAAATATAAATATGACTTGTCTGCTATTCCTTTTATGCAGCGAATAATAGTTCTTGACTTTGGAGGACAGTATTGTCATTTGATTTCTCGCAGGATAAGAGACCTTGGTGTTTATTCTGAAGTTCTGCCTAATGATATTCCTGTTGCTGAACTAAAAAATATTACAGGCTTGAAAGGAATCATCCTTTCAGGAGGCGCTGCCAGTGTTTACGACAGTAACTCTCCTAAGTGCGAAAAAGCAATTCTTAACCTTGGGGTTCCTGTGCTTGGCATATGCTATGGTCATCAATTGATTGCTTTTCTGGAGCAGGGCAAAGTTAGGAGCGGAGCTTCTGGGGAGTACGGCTTAACAAAGCTCAAGCTCTTAGTTGGGGGAGAGCTTGTCAAGGGTTTGAAGGACAATGAGGATGTCTGGATGAACCACAGAGATGTTGTTGAGAGCCTACCTTCTGGTTACAAGGTGGTTGCCAGAACAGAGCACTCTCCAGTTGCTGTTTTTGAGAATGAAAAAAAGAATATTTATGGTGTGCAGTTCCATCCAGAAGTCACTCATACTGTGCATGGCAACAAGCTTCTTGAGAACTTCGTTATTAATATCTGCAAGGCAAAAAAAGAGTGGTTAGTCTCTAGTTATGATGAGTTAATAAAAGCAGAGATAAAGAAGGAATTAGGGAGTAAAAAAGCAATTATCGGACTCTCAGGGGGGATTGATTCCTCGACAGCAGCAGTACTTGTCAGTCAGGTGATCGGCAAGAATTTGACTGCTGTTTATGTTGATACTGGCTTGATGAGGCATAACGAGACAGAGCTCATAAGAAAGACTTTTGCTAAATATCCTTTCAGGCTTAGGATTGTTGATGCTGGTGAAAGGTTTTTCAAGGCATTGAAAGTAGTGGTTGAGCCTGAGGAGAAGAGGAAGATTATTGGCAAGCTCTTCATTGATGTTTTTGAAAAGGTTGCAAAGGAAGAAAATGCAGACTTCCTGATCCAGGGAACGATTTATTCTGACAGGATTGAGAGTGGAGTGACAAGGCACTCAGACACTATTAAGTCTCATCATAACGTGGGTGGCTTGCCTAAGAAGATGAAGCTAAAGCTTTGCGAACCTTTAAAGGATTTGTACAAGGACGAGGTAAGAAAGCTTGCTAAGCAACTAGGCTTGCCTGATGAGATTATCAAGAGAAACGTCTTTCCTGGTCCTGGCTTGGCTATCAGGATTATTGGTGAAGTCACAAGAGAGAAAGTTGATGTTGTTAGAAGAGCAACCCACATTGTTGAGCAGGAATTAACAAAAGCAGGATTATATGATAAGGTTTGGATGGGTTTTGCTGTGCTCTTATCAGTCAGGAGCGTTGGAATACAAGGTGATGAGAGAAGCTACAAATATCCTATCGTGCTCAGGATTGTGGAGTCAAAGGATGCCATGACAGCCAACTTTGTAAGGATTCCTTATGATGTTCTTGAGAGCATATCAACCAGGATAACCAATGAGATAAAAGAAGTTAACAGGGTGGTTTATGACATTACCAACAAACCTCCTGGAACAATGGAGTGGGAGTGATTATACAAAAACTTCTTCATTCTTTTTCTTTATATTAATCTCCACTTCTAAGTCCTTTTCTTTGCTGTAAAATGCCAAGCTTGAAGCGTGGTACTTGCCATTATGGTTTTCAGTCAGCACAAAGTTTTCTTCAAACAATAACTCTTTTATCTTGTTCTTCAGGTAGTTCTTTAACAGTATGATGTTCTTTACGTACTCGTCATAGTCCTGGACTGTGCTGTTGATGCTTATGAATTCCTGCTTCATGCTTGCTTTGTTATTCCTTATCCTTTATAAGCTTCACGCGAACAAATGTCCAGTGCAGAACGAAAGATTTGCGAAAATGTCCAGTGCAGAGAGCGCTTAATTAAATAACGAATTTTATAAACCAAACAGCTCCTTTGATTACATATAAAACTTTGACTGGTGGGGTTTTGAAAAAAATAAAATTATTCTTGTCACTTGCTTGATTGCGATAATAGCCCTTGCAGGCATAGCCATCGGAACAAATATCATCGGGACAAAGATCCTGGTAAGAACAACTAACAAGGAGTTTGAGAAAGACTTGGAGTTCTACAGGGCGCTAGTATCAGTTCCAAAGAACACGCCTACGGGAGAATATTCATGCACTCTAACCATGAGCCAGACTGAGAAGACGTTCTTCCTAAGGGTCAAGTGAGAATAATTTTTTTCTTTTCATCACTTTTTTATGCTTCATAATCAGCAAGTTTTAAATACTATCATAATCATTATCCTGTTCAGAGGTGGTGTTTCATGCCTGAGAGGCTTATGGTAGTGGATGATTCTGACAAGAAGACTATTGCTTTTGTGATGATGATGGCAGGGGTTATTATCTGGTTTCTAATAGGTGCTGACAAGCCTTTGGCCCAGGATTTAATTAAGGGCATTAGTTTTTTCATGTTTGCTTACGGAGCAGTGGTTCTTAGCAAGCAAAAGCCTTGGTCACAGCTATCACAAAGAGAAAAGAAGATGAGGCTTTGGTTCATGCTAATAATTGCCTTGCTGCTCATACTCACGTTTGTAGTGCTGGTTCTGATTGGAAGAAGCTAGTTATTAAAAGCTTTCTGGTTTCGTCGGTACATCTCCGAAATTTTATAGTAGCATTATATAAACCACCTCTGAGGATGAGCTGAACATAAAAAAAATCAGGAGGTGGCTTTATGAAAAAAATTCTAGCAATATTTTTGCTGGGCATAGTTGTTGTTTTAACAGCAACATCAGTGCTGGCAGCAACAGGAAACAATAACAGCTGGCTTAAGAACCCATTTATGAGGCTCTGGAATGCTATACATCTTTTGCAAGGTCAGCTGAGTAACATAACCCTGATACCAGGGCCTGCAGGAGAGCAAGGACTGCCGGGCCCCGTAGGCGAATGCAGCTGCACAGGTGCAGTATCAGCCAGTGATTTCCAAGCACTTGCTGCAAGAGTTGAGAGGCTTGAAGGAAACAACCTGCCAGACTGCATCCTTGACAGTGATTGTGATGACAACAACCCTTGCACAGACGAGAGCTGCGACTTTGTGCTAGGCTGCGCTTACTCCAATAACCATAACCCTTGCGATGATGCAAACCCTAACACTCTTAATGATGTTTGCAGCAACGGAATCTGCGCAGGAGGAACAGGCGGAGGAGAAAGCAGCGGCGAACTGGTTATTAGCGAGATAATGTACAACCCTAACGCTGTGACTGACACAGCAGGAGAATGGCTTGAGCTCTACAACCCCGGAAGCAGCGCTGTAAACCTTAATGGTTGGAGCATAAAGGATTATGGAACTGATTCTTTCACTATTTCAGAGGATTTCATTGTCCAGCCAGGAAGCTATGCTGTTCTTTGCAAGAACACAGACACTGCTCTTAACGGAGGCATTGCCTGTGATATTGGCTACACCGGCATAACCCTTGGCAACACAGCAGACGCAATAATCTTAGTCAATCCTGACAATGCTATGAGCGATGAAGTTCAGTACGACACAGCGATTGAGCCTTGGAAATCATTGAACAAGGCAGGCTACAGCCTCCAGCTAGACCCTGCTCATTACAACTCTGCAGACAATGATGACGGGAACAACTGGTGCAACACTGACGAGCCAATTGCCGGAGGAGACTGGGGAACGCCAGGAACAATGAATAGTGACTGCAATGCTGGCTGAAATTTTTTGTTTTTTTCTTTTTAATTTTGTTTTTATTTGGTTTTTGCAATATAATCTAAAGATTATGTAGGCAAAAACTGAGGCTGGCTTATAGTAGAAAAATTCACTGGTTCCCATTGCTCTTCATAATCTTTCTCAGAATTGCTTGCTTGCCTTTCCAGTACAATGCTTCTCTTAGTACTTCGCTTATGTTATCCACAGGGATTATCTTTATCTTCTCAAGCCTTTTCTTGTCAATCACTATGTCCTGCACATTGCTTTTGGGCACAATCACTTTCTTTATGCCTGCATCAATGGCTGCTTCTACTTTTGAACTAACACCGCCGACAGGCAAAACCTCGCCCCTGACACTAAGGCTGCCGGTTAATGCCATATCCTGTTTTATCGGTATCTTCTTAAGAGCGCTAATGATGCTCGTGGCTACTGCTATGCTGGCACTATCGCCTTCAACTCCTTCATAAGTCTGGAGGAACTGGACGTAAATATCGTATTTTCCTTTTATGTCTTCTCCAAAGTATCTCTTCACAATAGCGCTCACATTAGTGATTGCTTCCTTGGCTATCTCTCCTAGCTTTCCAGTTGCTATTATGCTTTTCTCCTTGCCTCCAGGAGTGACTTCTGATTCTATAGGCAGTATGATTCCTGAGTAAGTGCTTCCGCTCCCAATAACAGCCAAGCCATTAACCCTTCCAATCCTCTTGCCTTCAGTAACAATGACGTCGTACTCCTTTTTCCTCTCAATGTACTTGTCAGCTATCTGCTCTTCAAGGCTTCTGGCAATTCTCTTGGCCTTGATGATGTGCTGCTTCTCCACAACTTTTGCTCCTTCCTCAACAGCCACGTCTCCAGCAGCCCTTATCAATCCTCCAAGCTCCCTGAATATCAGGCTCAGATGCCCTTTCCTGTTAGCCCTTCGGCGAGCCTCCTCGATGATGTAATCCGCTGCTTCCTTGGTGAAGTGAGGAATCTTCTGGTCCTTGTTCACTTCCTGCGCAACGAACACAGCATACTTCTGCCTGTTCTCAGGAGTGTCAGGTATGGTTTCTTTCATGTAAACTTCATAGCCATAACCCCTAATCCTGCTCCTAAGGGCAGGGTGCATTTGCTTTACAGTCTCCATGTTGCCAGCAGCCACCATGATGAAGTTGCATGGCACAGGCTCAGTCCTCACCATGGCACCAGCGCTGCGCTCGCTCTGGCCAGTGATAGAATACCTGCCCTCTTGCAGAGCAGTCAATAATTCCTGCTGCGTATGAGGCTGGAGCGTTGCTATCTCGTCCACAAACAACACTCCCATGTGAGCCTTGTGAATCATGCCAGCCACTATCCTTTCATGAGCAGGAGTCCCGAGGCCCCCTGACTGGAATGGGTCGTGAAGCACATCACCGAGCAATGCGCCTGCATGAGCGCCTGTAGCGTCCATGAAAGGAGCATGCTCTTTCTTGAAATTATCAACCACAAGCTTAGGCGCACTAACCTGGTTATTCTGAGGCATTATCCTCTTGCTCATGGCGAACACAAACATTAATCCCAGGAATAAGAAAGACATGATAATCATGGAAGCAGAGAACACTATGTCTGAAATCTCCTTTGCCTCCCACATATTATAAAACTTCATAGAAAAAAAGATGCCCATAACCAATAAGACAATGGTGAAAGGGCTGATGTATTTGAAGAAATTGCTTGACTGAAGCTTTGCCTTGGCAATAACCTCCCTGCCCTGGCCAGCAGGCGCAGTCCTGATTATAGGAGTGTTCTCGTCATTAGGATTAGGGAAAGCAAGGATGTCAACAAGCTTCTCCTTTGGCAGGAGCTCTGCCAACGCCATTCCAAGCATAGACTTACCAGTTCCAGGCTCGCCAATCAATAATACGTGGCGCCTCTGCTTGCTCGCCTTCTTGATAACATTAACAGCCTCTTCCTGGCCAATAACATGATCTATCATGCTTTTAGAAGTCTTGATGTCAGCTGTAGTCCTGAATTTAAACTCACTCACCATAATACTTTTGAGAATTACACGCGGTTTATAAAGATTACTCATATAATAGATTACTAATATAATCTGATAATCTATTGTATTAAGGCAACGCATTCATGAGTAGAAACAAAAATTTAAATACTAGAAAATCAAAAGACACTACTATGCGAGTACAGTTTATCATATTAGGACTCTTTGCACTCTTAGGAGTATTCATGATAAGGGGAGGGATTACTAGCTATGCAATAGCTGAGAACTGCCTTGCAGGAGAGTGCCCTGACACAGGAGCAGGCCTTGAGAAGCCAGCAATTCTAACTCCCCAAGACAGCAACGCCTTATCAGTTATTGGACTGATGCTTGTAGTAATTTCACTTGCCCTGATGATGGGATATTCCAGGAAGAAAAAGTTTCTGAGCGCAGAAGGGCTGTGAGCACGCAATAGATTTTTAAACATTCTTTAATTAACCTCTTATTATGAGGCTTGGAGCATTATTCTCAGGAGGCAAGGACTCAACCTTTGCCTTGTACAAGGCTGCAAAGAAGGATGATGTGGTCTGCCTTATCTCACTCATCTCAAAGAATCCTGCAAGCTATATGTTTCACACGCCCAACATTCACCTGGTTGAGTTGCAGGCAGAAGCCATAGGCTTGCCACTGATAATGCAGAAGACAGAAGGAAAAAAAGAAGAAGAGCTAAAAGACTTGAAGAAAGCGATAAAAAAAGCCAAGACTAAGCATAAGATTGAGGGCATAGTCACAGGAGCCTTTGCCTCGAACTATCAGAAGGAAAGAATCCAGAAGGTTTGCGATGAGCTGAACCTTGAATGCATCAGTCCTTTGTGGAGCGAAAACCCAGAAGTCTTGTTCAGGGAGATGATTGATAACGGCTTTGAAATAATACTCTCAAGCATCTCAGCCCTTGGCCTTGACGAGTCCTGGCTTGGAAGAGTGCTTTCTGACAAGGACGTTGACCAACTGGTAAAGCTGAATAAGAAATACAGGATTCACATAGCCTTTGAAGGAGGAGAAGCAGAAAGCCTGGTGCTAAAATGCCCGATATTCAACCACAGAATAAAGATAATAGAAGCAGAGAAGAAGATGGAGAACGAATATACAGGGGTCTATAATATTACAAAGGCAGAACTAGAGAAAAACCAGGACGCTCCCGTGATTTCTCCGGTTTTTCCTTAGCACAGTTAATAAATAAGCTCTTTCTGATGAATATGCATGAAAGACTCAACACTCCTAAAAATAGCCTTAGCAACCAGCACCATAGGCTTGGCAGCCCTGGCAATAATCCTGAGCACAACAGGATTTGAGGAAGTGAATATCAGCGAAGCCAAAGAGCTAGAGAAAGAAACAACCATCATGATATCAGGAACAGTTGAGAGAGTGACGAGCAAGGAAGACTTTGCCATCATAAACATAAGAAAAGAAGAAACCATAACAGTAATAGCCTTTGACAAGATTAACCTAAGCAAAGGGCAAAGAGTGGAAGTGACTGGAGAGATAAGAGAGTATCAGGGAGAAAAGGAGTTGGTGGCTGACAAGATTGTTATTAAGTAAAATTAAAAATTTTATGAAAACATTTATAAAATCCTCTCATCTCTCAAATTATAACATAGGGGGTGCGGATTTTTGATTACCAAGAGCGATTTTGTTCTTGAATGGGACAAGGCACTAGGATTCAGAGGAGACCCTTTTGCTGACAAGATATTCGCTCCCATAAACACCTTCCTTGTTAACAGGAAGGATGAGAGGGAGAAGCTTAACTGGTTCTTCATTAAGAACTATCGTTATGGAGCCATAATAGGCGAGGAAGGAGTGGGCAAGACCACCCTGCTGTTATGGCTTGAAGACAGGCTGAAGAAGTACAACAGGATTCATGCAGTTTATATTAATGCAGCAATTTTCAAGGAACAAATCAACATCCCCCAGAAAATGATAATGCCATTGCTCTCGCTTAAGGAGAAGCTCATATCCAAGCCTCACAAAAAGCTTCTAAGCGCAGACCTGCTTGAGTTCTTGCAGAAAAAGCTAGGGCAAAAAGCAGCAACCCTGATAATAGACAACGCCCACCAACTCACTGACAAGAACCTTGAACTAATAAAAAGCTTTAGAAAAGAAGGATTAAAGCTCCAGGTCATAGTGGCAAGCATCCCGAAAGAGTACGAGAAGAGCAGGCTCGGAGAGCTGGGACAGGATGAGCTGGGAATCACTCTTCGAAGATTAACCTTTGAAGAGGCAAAGGAGATGCTAGTGCGAAGAATAGAAGCCTTTGGAGGAAAAGGACTGCACCCCTTCCAGGAGCCAGACCTGAAGAGCTTATACGACAAAGCTGACAAGAACCCCGGAGAATTCCTAAGGTTTTGTAGGGATGAAGCAATAAAGATACTCATTCATAAGCGCGAAATGCTTGAGAAACAAGCTTACACAGCAGGGCCAGAGCCTAAACAAGGAAAACCTTTAAAAACTACTCCTGCTAAGCCCAAGCCCAGTGATGACGTCATGGACTTAAAGATAAGAAAAGCTGACAAGAAAGAGATTAGGGAAGAGCAGAAAGAAGAGAAGAAGAAGCTCATAAGAATAAGATTTGCCTTTGGCCATGAAGAAGAGAAGAAGAAACCAGTGTTTAAACCTGCTCCTGCTGAGGAAAAGGATGAACACAGAGCAGTTCATGACGAGGAGCACAAGCAAGATCTTATTAACCGGATGAGCAGCACCAGCCCCAGGAGAAAACAGCCTGAGCCAGAGAAAAAGAATGAAGACAAGCAAGCAATCTCAGAGACAGACAAGCTCCTCAGAGAACTCGCAGAAGAGTTCGAGGTTGATTAAACTTTTCTAGCTTCTTTTAAGAAACATTTAAATATCTGATAAAAATATTCTTATAATATAACAAAAAATTGCGTGGGTTTAAAGCCCCGCACTTTAGTGCGCAATTTTTTGTCCAAAAATTCGCGATTAAGCGAGGAGCGCAAAGCTCCGCCCTTTCGGGCGGAGAAGCTCCGAGCAGCGAATTTTTGTTACAAAATATGCTGATTTAGACTAATGAAAAAAGGTTAAGTGGTGACTAATATGGAAGGAGTTGAGATTGTTATCAAGCCAATACACCTTGAAAGGTTTATCTACGCTGTTGTAATAATAGCTCTGGCAGTGCTGCTCATAATAAAGTGGGACGGTGGAGCTTGTGATGTTGAAACTGACAAGACAGCAGGCACTACGGTTACAACAACTGCAACAATCAACCAGACCAACCAGACGCTTAATGCTACGCAAGGACTAGACTTGTGCGCTAACGCTGTAAAAGACCAGGACGAGACTGACATTGACTGCGGAGGAAGCAAGTGTGCGAAGTGCGCAGAGTTTAAGGGCTGCAATGTTAATGCTGACTGTGCGAGCGGATGGTGCAGAGACAACATAAAGTGCTTAACTCCTACTTGCGAGGATGGAGTGAAGAATAAGGATGAAACTAATGTTGATTGCGGAGGCTACTGCACAGCTACTAAGGGAGAGTTCTTTTATGATGGAGCCTGCCACAAGGAAGTCAAGCCGCAGTATTCTGGAAAGGTGAATGTGTCAATAGAGGAGGTCAAGACCTCTGTTAATGATGCTTCTGGCGAATCTTTTGCAAAGATTGATAATGTTACTTTCAAAGTCATTAACCAGAAAGAAGCAGATATCCCAATGACTGCTTATCTGTTCCTGAGAACAGAAACAGGAATGCCTTATTACACCAGCTCAGCCACAGGAGAGGAAATACCTAAGAAGACAATCAGTCTTCCTCTGCTGGCATTAGGAGCTAGCTACACTGAGGAAGTCGTGATTGCAACCACGCTAACAGAGACAGAGCCTGACGAGAACTACAGGGTGGTTATTGAGATAAGGGATGACGATGATAACTTGCTAGATGACATCACATGGACTAACCCGTAAAAATTCTTTATAATTTCTTTTTTCTTTTTTATCCTCCTATCCTCACTTTAAAGCCGTATTCCTCAAAATACTTTTTCAGAGCCAGCATTCTTTCCTGTGAGGGCGGTTCAACTCCGAGCATCTTATTGGCTAGCCCTAATCTTTCATATTTAGCCTCAGCAATCCTGTGATAAGGGAGCAGACTTATTTCGTTTATCGCTCCGAGGGAGCGCACAAAATCCTTTAGCTGGGCAACATTATCCTCACCATCAGTTATTCCGGGTATTATGGGGAACCTTATCCAGACAATTTTCTCCCTTTCTACAAGAGTTTTAAGATTGGAGTGGATTAAGTCATTTGAGATTCCTGTGTATTTCTTGTGTATCTCTTCATCCATTAGTTTTAAGTCATAAAGGAACAAGTCTGTCTTGTCAATAATCCTTTCAAAAACTTCTCTTGATGCATAGCCAGTGGTGTCAAGCGCAGTGTGAATGTATTCGTTATTGCACTTTAACAGGATTTCTTCAAGGAATTCGTGCTGAACCAACGGCTCTCCGCCAGAAAAAGTTACTCCTCCTCCAGAAGTGTCATAGAAGATTACGTCCTTCTTTACCTCAGCCAGCAGCTCATCAACACTAACCGTTCTATCATTAGGAGTCTCCTTAACAGCTTCAGGGTTATGGCACCACCAGCAACGAGCAGGGCAGCCTTTGAAGAACACAGCAGTCCTGATGCCAGGACCGTCGTGTATTGCATAGCGCTGGATGTTGAAGATTAAACCTTGAGTCATCTTGCTTGCTCCCAGAGCTCATAAAATATTCTCTTTATGTTTTCATTTAATTTCTCGCTTTCTATGAATAAGACTCCTCCGAATTGCAGCGGATCTGAATGAACCAGCTTAATCAGAACCTTATCATCATCAATAATATCGCACCGAACAAAATCTGTGTCCAGCCGTCTTATCTGAAACTTTTGAGGCTGCTCTTTATTTAATCTCTTTATTTTCCAAGGCAATTCTGTTTTCGTTGGATAAATTGCTTTAAATGTTACTCCTCTCTCCGCAGCTCGGATTATTGCCTTTTCCCATAAAGTTTTGCTTTCGCGATTGGATTTGGGTTTGTGTTGTATGTTAAGAATCTGCAATACAGACTCTTTTGCTTCATTAAACGTTCTGAGTTGTATCTCTTTGTTGTCTTCCACAGAGGTGCCTATCTGAAAAAAGTGGGTCGGCTTCCCGATTGCCTTATCTACCCGGCTGATCTTTTGCCTTAACTGGTCCATTAATAACCTGTCCTGCTCTTTTCTTTCATTGATTAACTTAGAAATTATTTCAGAAGCATTCTCTACATAAATACACTTTGGCCTGGAGTTAGTTTCTTTTAAGACTCCTCTTTCTTTTAATCCCTTTATCACTGAGTAAACCTTTCCGAATGGAATTCTTGCTTCTTTGCTTATCTCTCGGATAGTTAATCTTTTAGAGAAAAGCAAGTTCAATGCCTTGCTTTCGTAATTGCTTAATCCTAATGCTCTTAACTCCTTCTCCATTTTAACTCTATTGCGGTGTGAGAAGTGCGGAATAATATTTAAAGCTTTCGTCAGCACTAGCACAAGGTGATATACATGGCTTTGGATGAGAAAGAAGCATTAGAAAGACTGGTTTGCTGCGATATTCCCAATACAAAAGAAATGCAAAGAATACAAGTCAAGTACCTAGGAGGCAGATATGAGGGTGAAGAACAAATGAAAAAGTATTACCATAAAAAATGGGCTTCGCCACGAAGGATAGTGCAATTACCTAAAGATGATTTAAAAACTATTTATGAGCTGGTGATTCCTTTATCATTTTCACAAGGAGATTTCAACCGGTGTGAAGGTATAGAACTGTCTTTCCCCAGGTGGAAGAAAGGTAGTTCTGATGATTTCGGAAGCTACGGAGCAATGCATCTCACGACCCAGAAGAATTTTGATATGCTGATTGAAATTTTTAATAAACATCATTTGCCTGTAAAGTTTGAGCATCCTTGTGAAAAGGTTCTAGATGGAGAAAAACAGAAGAGGAAAGCGGTTTCTGTACCACACCACTGGTATGTTGATAATTGGGACCCTTTTGAGGACGTGGTTTATCATCAGTTTGTGGTTTGCGAGGAGGAAGTCCTTGCTATTCCTTATTACTTTGTTAGAGAGGAGAAGCTAAAAGAAGAAGAATGTGAGAATCATAAAAGTTGGATTGTTTTTTCACAAAAAGATACCCTAAGAAAAGAATTTCAGTGCGAAGCCTTTTTTACTTCCCCTGCTGCATCCGGTGACTTGGTACCGGAAAAATATATCACTAAAAGACTTAAAGAAATAGATAACGGGATAAAAGATTCATTCAGTTCTCCAAATAAAAACCTGCAATTAGTATCCTCCTCTGTTCGCCTGCTTAAAATAGGAGCGCCGGTCGTGATATACGACCCGGAGTGGATTAGAAAAGCCTGATGCCAGAATATTGAAAATTATTCCTTTGTTCGCCATAACTCTCTCGAAAGATTTACAGTTTTATTTAAACATTTCCGAAAATTCTTGCTAGCATTATATAAATGACTTCTGCGCCGCACAATATATGCTCATTGAAATATTAATTGCATTATTCGCAGGCATACTAGCAGGCAGTTTCACAGGCTTATCTCCAGGTATTCATATAAACCTGGTTAGTGTCCTCCTCTTAAATTCAGCAGCGTTCCTGTCTAATTTTTTCTCATTAACCTCGCTCGCAGTCTTCATCATAGCCATGGGAGTAACGCACACCTTCATTGACCCCATAACCAGCATCTACCTTGGAGCTCCGGATTCATCAGAGACTGCCCTTAGCATATTGCCAGGCCACAGGTACTTGCTAAAAGGACATGGCTATGCCGCTGTAAAACTAACCCTTATAGGCTCATTAGGCGCGCTCATAATGAGCATAATCCTATTCCCAGCTCTCATGCCAGTAGTCAAGTACGGCTATCCCTGGATTGAAAAGTACATGGGCTACTTCCTCATCCTTCTGGCTGCCTTCATGATTCTTCGAGACAAGAACAAGCTATGGGCTTTGACTGTTTTCTCACTATCAGGAGTTCTGGGTCTGATAGTTCTTAGCATGCCTAATCTCAAGGACCCATTGTTTCCTATGCTTTCAGGATTGTTCGGCATCTCAACCCTGCTTATCAGTCTTAATGGCAAGGAATGCTTGCCAGAACAGAAGATAGTGAAGGAAACTCCTCTTGACAAGAAAAGAACTATAAAGGCATTAATCTCAGGCCAAGCTTCAGGATTCCTGACAGCAGTATTTCCGGGCTTGGGCGCAGCAACAGCAGCAGTGCTCTCATTGCAGTTCACAAAGAACCTTGGAGACCACGGCTTCCTAATACTAATGGGAGCAATAAGCACTGTGAACTTCTCACTCTCATTATTAGCCCTCCTTGTCCTGAACAAGGCTAGGAACGGAGCAGTAATCGTGGTGCAGCAAATGCTCGGCAGTGTAACCTCTACTCACATCCTCATCTTCCTAGCAGCCTCCTTAGTGGCAGGAGGAATAGCATTCACTATTGGCGTGCTGGTCAGCAGAGTCTTTTCCAAGCTCATAATGAAAGTCAACTACAAATCCCTGGCAATAGGAGTAATAACCATTGTAACCTTGCTAGTATTCTTGCTCTCAGGCCCTCTCGGCTTCCTGGTTATGCTGGTAAGCATAGGCATAGGCTTAATCTCGCCAGTGAAGAGCATACCCCGGGTGCACAGCATGGGCTGCTTATTGATGCCTGTAATCATTTATTTTCTCATCTAAAGAACTAGCCAGGTACTTCTCATTGCTAATCTTTTCCAAAATGCCTCTTTCAAGCTCACGAACCTCAACCTTTTTTGCCTTGAACTTCGCACCAACATAATCAATGGCTGCCTGCTCATTAACAGTCTCGCTGCAGGTAAAAATATCAACCGCAGCATAGCAGTGCTCAGGCCAGGTGTGGATTGAGAAATGAGACTCTGAGATTATTATCATCCCGCTCACGCCGTTCGGAGAGAAATTATGGAAATCATACTTGACAATATTTGCCTTTGCAATCCTGGCAGCTTCAAGAAGAACAGCTTCCACACTATCACGATAAGAAATAAGACTCGGGTCGCACCCGTAATACTCCACTATGTAATGCTTTCCAAGTGCGTTCATCTTCCACTATCTTTCTTAGCTCAAAGCTAATAAAAATCCTCCTCGCGAATAATTTTTGAATCTTTTATGTTTGATTGGGACTTCTGTTTTTAAAGTTAATTGTTTTTCAACACAAAAGGTCTCGAATCTTTTCCGAAAACTCAACGATTTCTCCGATTTTTTAGGCGAAAAGTATAAATAGGACTAACACATAACTAATTCTATGCCAAAAAGAAAAATACCTGACGTGATAAGTATAGCAATCCTGGTAATCCTCATCCTACTAGCAATATGGTTTATTATAAGAGTTACAGGTGGTTAGAATAAACAACAAAACAAAAAACATTTTTAGAACAATTATGTACATAATTTTCTTCACATTCCTATTATACCTTATATTTGAACTAATACGAAACTTACTCGGAGGAAGCCTTGGCTTTGAAGAACTCGTCATTGGATTGCTCATAGCTAACATAGGCTACTCGTTCTACCTGAGAGAATCAATAAACAAGATTGACTCAAAAATATCCAGGCACATAGGATGGCATCTGGGGCAGGATGGAAGAAAGCACATTAAGAAATGAGCATTACTTTTTCTTTTAAGAAACCTTTAAAACTAACCTTTATTTCTCTCCTTGCATGACCCGAGTCCTAGCCTTCGGAACCTTCGACATCTTCCACCCAGGCCACGAGTACTTCTTAAAGCAGGCAAAAAAACACGGCGATGAACTGGTTATAGTTGTAGCCAGGGATAAGACTGTGAAGGATGTTAAGGGCAAGGCTCCGGTTAATGATGAGCAAACAAGGCTGAGTGTTATCCAGAAACTTGACTATGTGAGCAAGGCAGTTCTTGGCTATGAAACAGTTGACAAATACAAAATAATAGAGGAGCTAAAGCCCGATATCATCTGCCTTGGCTATGACCAGGCAGCTTTTGTCAGTGACTTGGAAGCAAGGCTCCAGGAATTAGGGCTTAACTCAGAGATAGTAAGGATTGATGCTTACAAACCGCACATACACAAAAGCTCCCATTACAAAAGGGAAAATTAATAAAAGCAACAAAATAACTACATCCTTATCATGACACCAGAAGAAAAGTTTAACTTGATAAAGAGGAACACTGAAGAAATAGTCGCAGAGGAAGAGTTGAGAGAGCTCTTGAAGGCAAAGAATCAGCCCGCAGTCTATCTAGGCACTGCAATAACAGGCCGGCCTCACACCGGCTATTTTGTATGGGTCCTGAAGCTGGCTGATTTCCTGAAAGCAGGCTTTAAGGTAAAACTCTTGCTCGCAGACCTTCATGGAGCGCTTGACCAGACTCCTTGGGAGCTTCTTGAGAAAAGATATGAGTATTACAAAACTATTATTCCATTTATGTTTGAGGCTATAGGAGCAAATATTAAGAACTTTGAGATAGTCAAAGGCTCTGATTTCCAGAAGAACAAGGATTACTTCTATGATGTGCTTAGAATGTCAACCTACGCCAGTGTTCATGACGCTAAAAAAGCAGGTTCAGAAGTTGTTAAGCAGTCAGATAATCCTAAATTAGCAGGACTGATTTACCCGATAATGCAGGCTCTTGATGAAGAATACCTTGGTGTTGATATCCAGTACGGCGGAGTTGACCAAAGAAAAATACTTATGTTCGCAAGAGAGTACCTTCCCAAGATCGGTTATAAGCCTAGAATTGAGGTTATGACTCCCCTTATCCCTGGACTAATAGGAGAAAAGATGAGCGCTTCAAAGGAGGAGTCAAAGATTGATTTACTTGATGATGATAATACTGTACATGTTAAGGTGAACAAGGCTTTCTGCCCTGCTGGCGTGATTGAGGGCAATGGAGTTTTAGCCTTTGCCAAGCACGTAATTCTGATAATAAAGAACGATAAGAAAGAAAGATTTGTTATTAAACGGGCTGAGAAGTTCGGTGGAGACTTAAGCTATGCCTCCTATGCTGAGCTTGAAAAGGACTTTATTAGCAAAAAGCTTCACCCAGAGGATTTGAAGAAAGCAGTGGCTGATGAAATCATAAACCTTCTGAAGCCTATGAAGAAGGATTTAGATAAGATGCTCAAACTGGTTAAAGAAACTTATCCTTAAATGAAATGGTTTCTCTTAGGAGGAATGATGTGGTAGAAATATTTGCTCACAGGGGCTTTTCTGGTAAGTATCCTGAGAACACGCTTCTTGCTATCAGAAAGGCTGTTGAGCTTGGTGTTGACTGGATTGAGGTGGATGTCTGGCTGTCCCTTGACCATAATGTTATTGTCCTGCATGATAAGAGACTTAATCGCACAACCAATGGCAAGGGCACAGTGATATGGAAAACTGTTGATGAGATAAAGAAGTATAAGGTTAAGAATGGGAATCAACACGTTCCTGTTCTTGAGGAAGTTTTTGAGCTGGTCAAAAAGAGAAGCACAAAAGTTAATATTGAAATCAAGAACATGTGGGCTGCTAAGCCTGTGGTTGAGCTTATAAAAAAGCACGGGATGCAGAGCAAGGTAATGGTGTCTTCAGGCAGCGTTAATGCTTTGAGGATTATCAAGAAAGAGCTCCCGTCAGTTGATACAGCCTACTTGTTTTTTATTACCCCTAATACCAAATGGAATATTTTCGTCACATCGCTCTTTAGGCTATCATTTAGGTTAACTCATTTCTGGGTGCTTGTGCATGCCAGAAAATCCGGGGTTCAGTACATCCACTTGTCCTATCCTTTTGCCACGAAAGCTTTTATCAAAAAGCTCCACAAGCAAGGCTACAAGGTGAATGTGTGGACTGTGAACACGCCTCTCCTCATGAAGAAACTTATAAAGAGCAATGTTGACGGCATCATCACAAATCATCCGGACAAGCTGAAGCGGTTGTTGATTAGGAAGAAAAAGCCGAAGAAAAGGCCCGGGATTATCAGGCGTTTACATATTTAATCTCTCAAATATTTAATTTCTTAATAATCTCTCCTGTGCTAAGCAATTCCTCCTTGCCGCTCTTCATATCCCTGAGCTTAACTTTGTTTTGTTTAATCTCTTGCTCTCCGACAATAATCACATAAGGGATGCTCATGCTGTTAGCATAGGCCAGGTTCTTGCTAATGCCCCTAGTAAGAAGATCCATTTCTGTCTTTACTCCTGATTTTCTGAGCTCCTCTGCTATCCGAATGCATTCCTGCTCTGTTTTTATAGGAATAACAAATACTTCTGCAACGCTTTTTTTCATGAATTTTCTCTTTTCCTTAAGGGCCTCGGTGATTACTTCCAGGCCAAAAGCAATTCCTGTTGCAGGATAATCCTTTCTGCCACCAAGATAGCCTCCAATCATCTGGTCATATCTTCCTCCGCCAGCAGCAGCGCTGCTAATCTTGGAGTCCTTTATGAAAACCTCGTAAACAGGGCCTGTATAATAAGCCAGTCCTCTTGCAAGGCTTGGGCTGAACTCAACTGTCCCAATTCCGAAGGAATTGCAATAAGTTAATATTTCTTCAATCTCCTTAAGCCCTTCAGCACCAACACCTGACTTGATTAATCCTTTGAGCCTGCTAATCAGTTCGTTGTTGCTGCCTTTCATTTTGATAATGCTCATAATCTTGGCAACAGCATCTTCGGGGATTCCTTTCTGCTCCATCTCCCTGATTACTTCGCTCTCTCCGAGCTTTTCCAGCTTGTCAATAGCAATAATCGCGTCAAGCCTTTTCTCCTTGCTAACGCCAGAGAAGTCAAGCACTCCCTCAAGGAATTTCCTGTTGCTTAGCCTTATAACAATAAGCAGTCCTAGCTTTTTGAAAGCAGAATCAACAACTGCAAGTATCTCTGCATCAGCAAGCATTGAGCTTGCTCCTACAATGTCAACATCGCACTGCCAGAACTCCCTTAATCTTCCTGTCTTCACAGGCCCGTCCCTGAAAGCCCTGCCAATCTCATAACGCTTGAAAGGCATCTTCAAGTCAGGGTTCATGCCTACGAACTTAGCCAAAGGCACGGTCAAATCAAACCTTAAGCCGAGCTTTCTCTCGCCCTGGTCTGTTAGCTTAAAGGTTTCCTTTAATATCTCGCTCCCGCCTCCGTATTTGTTCTCAAAAATATCGTGAAGGTTCAGGATTGGAGTTTCTAAGGGGCTGAAGCCGTAAAGCTCAAAAACCTGCTTTAGAGTATTGACTACCTCGTCGCGCACAATCTTCTCCTCAGGCGGAAAGTCCTTGGTTCCTTTTGAATTTTCTAGTTTCATATATTACCCCTTTGTAGAGTATTGTTTATATAATTTATTAAAAATAAGGAGGAGGTGCCCGGGATTTGAACCCGGACCAGAAGATTTCTGCTTGGAAATCCACAGTCTCCTATGCTAACCAGGTTACACAAACACCTCCAAGCTTTTGTGATTATCTTTATGAAGACAATCACCAAGAAACTTTTTAATTATATAAAGGTAACTATTTAGAACTCGTTCACTCGTGATGAAGACAATCAACTCGTTTCATTGTGCTATTCAGGTTGGAGGCATGGTTTATAAAGTTTTTGCAAAAATATTGATGTTACTACTAATAAATGGCTACAAAAACGAAAGATTTATAAACTAGGAAGTCAATATGAATTTACTATGCAAGAAACACTCGACCGAGAAAAACTAGAAGAAAGATTGAGAAGACTTAATGGGGAAGACCAGGAATATTTTCGCAATACTGTTCGTAAGCTTTCTCAGGAAGTTGAAAAATATAAAAATATTTCTGAAAAAGACTACCTCATTTCAGACATCTGGAATAGAAGGAAGCTTGATGAAGAATTAAAATTAATACTTTCTGAAGCAGACAAAACAAATGGCAAAGCAGGACTAATACTTTTGGATATTGATGGATTTAAGAAATATAACGATACTCAAGGGCATAGAGCAGGGGATGAATTGCTAATTAAACTTGGCAAATGCTTAAGAGAAAAGGAAAGGAGATTCTCTCGTTACGGCGGAGAAGAATTTGCCGTGCCGGTTCCCAATGCTGATGTGTGTCTGACAACTGTTATTGCATTGCGTTTAAGAAAAACAGTAGAGGATTATTTCAAAGGAAAAGAAGGAGTTACCGTAAGCTTGGGTGTTGCAACCTATGAAAAACAAGAAGGGTTATTAGAACAAAAAATGGATGTGTTAATAAAAAAAGCAGACCAAGCACTATATCATGCAAAGCATTGCGGCAAAAACAGGGTTAAAACTTACACCCCTAGACTTGGGCCTATTTAGTTAGTCAACCAGCTCATAATACATTCTTCTATTATTCTTGCCCTTGTTCTCAAGATTGACAATCTTTACGCCTTTTACCTCTCCTGTGCTTGCCAGGTGAGTGCCTCCGCAGCCTTCGATGGTGAAGTTCTCAATCTCAACCAGCCTGACCTCTTTTATCTCTGAAGGAAAGCCCTTGGCTAGCGTGGTTAACCTGCTTAGTTTCTGCTCTGCTTCTTCCCTGCTCACGATAGAAAGATTTACTTTGCGGTTCTCCTTGATTATCTGATTAGCCTTTGCCTCGTACTCCTTGAACTTCTCCCTGTCAAAATTATCCAGGCTGAAATCAATCCTGGACTTGTTCAGGCCCAGTTGGTTGCCGGTAATCTTAGCTCCCGCCTCTTTCTCAATCACATTGGCAATGACATGGGCTGCTGTGTGCATACGCATATGCCTATACCTTCGGTTCCAATCAATAATTCCTTTAACTTTATCACCCGGCTTAAGACCTGCAGGAGAAAATTCATGGCTAATCACATCCCCGAACTTGGCAACATAAACAATACTGAACTCTGCATTATCACTCAGCCTGACAAGCTTGCCAGTGTCATAAGGCTGGCCTCCAGCATTAGGATAAAAAGCAGTCCTGTCAAGCACAACGTACTTGTCTTCCTTGACACTCTCAACTACGGCCTCGAACTCTTTCAGATAACAATCAAGCAAATAAAGCGCTTCAGTCACAATAATCACCTCGCAAAGCAAAGAAAAGCAGTTCTTTTTTATATTTTACTCAATTCTCAATAAAAATCTTTCCAAGTTTTTTGAATTCTTCATGATGTTCTCTTAATAATTTTACCTCAGAATTATTTCTCATAGAGCTAGCAAGATCAACAACAGCGCGAATATAATGTCCTGAATGATTATACACCCACAGAGCCTTCCAGTTGGTTGAGCTCTTTATAGGAGTTCTATAGTTCTGCTTTTTATTCCACCCCGCTTTTTGAAGGTAGTAAGCGACAGAGCAAATCCAGTCTTCCATGCTATTAAAATCTGCTTTGAAATCGCCATTCTTGCCAATAAAAAATTTGCTAAGGTTTTCAGGGAGGAACTGACCATAGCCGACGCATACAGCATATGATGAGTAGATGTCAAAAATATCCATGTTTTGCTTATCCGCGTAGGTAAGAAGCTCTTTTAGTTGTTTGTAAGCGAGTTCTTTCTTGCTTGAGTTGTAAAGTGAAACTGCTGCATTAAATGCACGGTATCTGCCGGGGTTACTTCCATAATCTGTTTCCACACCAATAATTGCTGCTATGAAGGAAGCTTCTACGCCGTATAAATCTTCTGCATCAAGAAGTGCGAACTGGTGTTTTCTGAAGAATTCAGGACCTTCCTTAACCTTGGCTTCTAAGCCTAATTTTTCCCTGTAAGTTTCATAAGTTGGAGCCTTTGCCTCAGGATTAACCTTGAAATAATTGGCATTGCCTCTGTGAATCCTGAACCTATTGTCCGCATATAAGTTAAGGATGCTGCTCTGGTCAAAACCATCCTTTGCCAGCCTGATGCTGAGCTCTTCCAAGGACTTTGCTATGCGCTCTTCCTTTGGAGCGATCTTGTACTGGTGAGGCGGCACAAAAGAACCTATTTTCGATACTTGGACGTATCTTTCTGCCTTGCTCTGCTGGCTAAATCCGGGAACCACCGTTGCAAGGATTATTGCTCCGCTAACCAATGCCTTCTTTAATCTGCTTACCATGGCTATATCTGTCCAGGGTTAGTTTAACTTTTATATAAATATTTCCTTGATAACCACTAGCTAATAGAAATTTTAGCCTTTAAGCTGAGCGGCTTTAAACCTCAACAACATAGTCAAAGTAGTTGTCCCAGGGATTCTCAAGCCTGGTCATCTGTTGAATTGTTAAGTGCTCAAAGTAGCGCCTGAAAGGGCGTATAGAGTTTCCGTGAGCAGCTACTGCCACGCTCACCTTTTCCCTTTTCATAAAAGCCAATAATTCCTTAATAAAGCTAAGCACTCGCTTCTCAACCATCTTGATACTCTCGCCGCCAGGGGGAGGAACATCATACGAGCGATGCCAGATGTCAAATTGCTTTTGCCCGTACTTCTTTATAACTATTCTATGATACTGACCACTCAGCTTTCCATAGTTTCTCTCAATCATCTTATCATTAGTAATTACAGCCTTGCACTCAGAATGATACTTAAGAACAATCCTTAATGTGTCCTTGGACCTGGACCGCCGCGTCTGAAAAGCCACATCAATCCTCTTATTCCTTAATTTCTCAGCAATCCTCCTGGCCTGCTGCACTCCCAAAGGCGTAAGCTTAGAATCCTTCCACCCAGTAAACCTCTTATCCCTGTTAAAATAAGTCTGGCCGTGCCTGAACAAGTATATATGAAGCTTCATAAGAAAACAAACAAGAAACACGAATATAAAAAGTTAACTGAAAAATGAGCAAATCTCACTTTAGCACAATTCCTGTCTTCATAGACCATAAGTACATGTCCAGCTCTGCGCAGCTCATTCCCAACTTGCTTGCAAGTTGCCTGAACTTCTCTTCTATCTCAAGGTATATCTTTTTTGTGAGAGCTTTCGGCTTCTCTTTTATCATTCCGTCTTTAAGCATAAGATTTAGTATGTGCCTGTCAAGTATTGCAAGATCATCATAGCCAACATTCCTCAGAAAATGACTTGACTCCTTGTAGCCAAGGCCTTTAACATTCTTCACCAGCCATTCCCTTGCATCCAGTTGCCCTTCTTCACCATTGTCAGCAATCTTTTTTATTATGTCCTTTATGTTCATGTGCTTCCTTGCTTCAACAATAAACCTTGCCTTGTTGTTATGAAACCTGTGCTTGTTTCTTTTTATTGCGCCTCTTAAATCATCAAGGCACAATGTGCAGAATCCTGAGGCGGAGACTTCTTTCTGGATGGCAATGGCGGTCTTGGCCTTTGAATTAGCAGTCAGGATGCAGAAGCACAGCTCAGAAAACCATTCCTTGTTGCTCTTGTTTTTGAAAGCCTTGAAGCTTTTGAGACGCTTATCTACTAAATCCTTTACCTTGCTGTTTCTTAATTCATTAACTTTATCTTGTATCATCCTAGTAGCCTGAAAAGTTCTCTGTGATTATGTTCTCCTTCTTAATCTTCAGCTCTTCGAGAACACCTGTTATGGCTTGAACCATTCCTGGCGGCCCCGCTGTCATGAATACGCCATCAGCATAATCAAGCACGTGGTCCTTGATGAACTGGGCATCAATCCTTCTCTTCTCGCCGTCCCACTCAGCATCGTCTGTCATGCTCATTACCAGCTTGAAGCTCTTCTTCATCTCCCTGCTCATCTTTTTGAGCTCGTCAAAGAAAGCTGTTGATTCCTTGTTTCTGTTAGAATAAAGCAGAGTAACCTTATAGTCAAGCTTTTCTTCCTTAACATAACGCAGCATACTCATGAAAGGTGTTATTCCTATTCCTCCGGCAATGAATACCAGTTGATTCGTCTTATCTTCTGGTAGGATGAATTCTCCCATGATATTATCAATTTCCACCTCTGTTCCTACACGCAGCTCATTAAGCGATTTCTTGAAAGCGCTCTCACCAAGCCTGGTTGCCAGGGTTATTACTCCTTTCTCATTAGGAGAATTAACAAAGGAGAAATGCCTTTGCTCTCCTTTATCATCATTATACGGTGGGTTGATGAGTTTTACAAAAAAGAACTGGCCAGGCTTAAAACTAATCTTTTGGCCTAGCAACTCAAACTCAATCATTAACGTGCCCTTTGCAATTTCCTTTTTTTCATTGATTATTGCTTTCATGTCTTATGCTTTCCAAAGCCCGTGCAGATTGCAGTACTCCCTTGCTGTTACCTTGCTGGCTTGCACGCAGAACTCTGCCTCTGGCTTGTCTCCTGGCTTAAGGAATTGCCTGTAAGACTTTCCATCAGCTATGAGCTCTACCCACTCGATATAATGAACCTGTTCCATTGGGTGAGGCACGCTTCCAACTTTTACCTTAAAGCCAGTCTTGGTCTTCACAGAAATCTTCGATTTCTGGGACTCAGAAAATCCTTGATTTTCTGTTGTCTCAATCACAGGCATATGCTTTTCTTTTGAAGCATCAACCGTGTTCTCTTTGAGCAGCTGCATTGGCTGGCCGCAGCACACCAGCTCTCCTGCTCCTGCATGCACCATTTCCACGATGTTGCCGCAAATATTGCATTTATAGATTTGGTTTAGCTCTATCATTATTATCACCTTGCATTGTTAAATTCATTACATATAAAGGATACCTTGCCCTTTAGGGCAACGGTAGCCTATTCCTCCATAAGTTTTTTCTATTCTTCTTATCATAAAAGGTGGTGCGCAACGAAATCGGCGCACGCACCATTTCGAACC